>Ga0209916_1000158_pt1 | contig 141232 bp, 129 predicted proteins | sample ThiBio_1000_plan_FD_183956 | JGI IMG/M metagenome (GOLD analysis project Ga0209916, IMG submission 183956) | Wastewater bioreactor microbial communities from Cape Town, South Africa - Thiocy_solids_2 (SPAdes) | ecosystem: Engineered > Bioreactor > Thiocyanate-remediating > Anaerobic-Aerobic ...
CGCATCGGGCCGGACAGCGGCGTGCTGACCCGCGACTCCTCATCGTTCCTGCCCTGCACCACGACCACCCACGCCGCGGCCATGCAACAGCCACCGGAGGCGATGTTCCGGCAGCTCGACCAGCTGACCATGCTGCAGATGCAACAGGCGCAGATGCAGCCGGCGCAGGCGATGGGGCGATAGGGAGGCCTGGACAAGCCTTTGCTCACCATTTCCGCGAAAGCACACTGCCTTCCGGAATGGTTTCGCTGGCGGACACTGGAAGTATTGCCGCACAACCGCAGCGTGGTCGTCGCCTGCAGCTCGACTCAGAGTTTGAACTCACCTTGTCGTCATTCCCGCGAAAGCGGGAATCACGGCACTGAGTAAGTGGCGCTCGACTGTAGAGCGCCTCACCTTGCGCCATGGCGCTTTTTTGCGTCACGACACGAAACTGTTCCGGACGGCAGTGTGCTTTCGCCGGAATGACGGGCAGAAGCTTGCTCGGGCTTCTCCCGGTGAGGCGACAACGCCACCTCACCATGACCAATGGTGCAGGCGCCGGGCCGACGGCCGCCCCTACACTGGGCACCGGCCTTCTGCCTGGGGAATCCGTATGCGCCTGCGTGCCATGTTGTGGATGCTGTTGGGCCTGTTTGCCTTGCCGCTGCATGCGGCAGCGATGAAGGTGGCGCTGTCGCAACCCTCGGTCTCGCCCGACGGCAGCCGCATCGCGTTCGTCGCCAACGGCGGCATCTGGAGCGTGTCCGGCCAGGGCGGCAGCGCCACCCTGCTGGTGGCCGATGACGGCGGCAACGATTCACGCCCGCTGTATTCGCCCGACGGCAAGCAGCTCGCGTTCCAGTCCGACGGCGGCGGCGAAGCCAGCGGCATCTACCTGCTCGACCTCGCCAGCGGCGTGGTGCGTCGGCTGACCTGGGCCGACGGCGGCAACCAGCTCGATGCGTGGTCGCGCGACGGCCAGTGGATCTATTTCAGTTCCGCGCGCGACAACGTCGGCGGCATGGCCGGCGTCTACCGCGTGCGCGCCAGCGGCGGCACGCCGATGCCGGTGTCGCTGGAACGCTATCGCAACGAATCGATGGCCGCGCCCTCGCCCGACGGCGCCTCGCTGGCCGTGGTCGGCGGCGGCATGGGCGACTGGCAATGGTGGCGCCACGGCCGCAGCCACATCGACGAAGGCGCGGTATGGCTGCTGCGCGACGACGGCAGCCACCAGTACCGCCGGCTGACCGCGGACGACGCGCGCGCCGAATGGCCGATGTGGTCACCCGGCGGCGACACGCTTTATTACATGAGCGACCGCAGCGGCGCGGAGAACATCTGGCGCGTGCCGCTGGCCGGCGGCAGCGAATCGGCATTGACCACCTTCACCGATGGGCGCGTGCTGTGGCCAAGCATTGCGGCGAACGGCAAGCTGCTGGCGTTCGAGCGCGACTTCGGCATCTGGGCGCTGGACATGGCCAGCGGCCATGCGGCGCCACTGGCGATCACCCTGGCCGGCGCGATCCGCGGCCCGCAGCCGGAACACGAGAACCTCAGCCAGGGCTACAGCCAGATCGCGCTGTCGCCGGACGGCAAGAAGCTGGCCCTGATCGCGCACGGCGAGGTGTTCGCCACCGACGCCGCCAAGGGCGGCCACGCGCGTCGGCTCACCCGCACCGCGGCCGAGGAATACGACCTGGCCTGGGCGCCGGACAGCCGCCGCCTGGTCTACGGCTCCAGCCGCGACGGCCACGGCCAGCTCTACCTGTACGACTTCGCCAGCGGCAAGGAAACCGCGCTCACCTCCACCACCGGCAGCGACACCACGCCGCGCTTCTCGCCCGACGGCAGGCAGCTCGCCTTCCTGCGCAACGATCGCGAGCTGTGCGTGCTCGATGTCGCCAGCGGCAAGCTGCGCAGCGTGGTGAAGGCGCGCATCGACCTGCCGCGCCCGCTCGACTCCGCCGCCTCGTTCGCGTGGTCGCCGGACGGCCGCTGGATCGCCTACCTCGACTTCGGCCCGCGCATGTTCCGCAACGTGCACGCAGTTTCGCTGGCCGACGGCAAGCAGGTGGCGCTGAGCTCGCTGGCCAACACCGACGCGGACAACGTGTCGTGGAGCGCCGACGGTCGCAGCGTGCTGTTCACCACCGGCCAGCGCACCGAGGACGGCCGCGTCGCGCAGGTCGACCTGCTGTCGCGTACCCCGGTGTTCCGCGAGGACCGTTTCCAGGACCTGTTCAAGGCCAAGGCCGACGACGACAAGCACAAGGGCAAGGCCGGCGATCACGCCGACGACAAGCCGCCGGCGAAACCCGTGCGCATCGACGCCGACGGCATCCGCGAGCGGCTGAGCCTGCTGCCGGTGGGCCTGGACGTCGGCGCCGCGCAGATCAGCCCGGACGGCAAATCCCTGCTGCTCACCGCCCAGGTCGCCGGTACGACGAACCTCTACAGCTGGTCGCTCGACCCGCTGGCGAAGGAGCCGCCGGTGGCGCGCCAGCTCACGCATACGCCGGGCGACAAGCAGGACGCGCAGTTCAGCGCGGACGGCAAGCAGGTGTTCTACCTCGACGCCGGCAAGATCCAGTCGCTCAAGCTGGACGACAAGGGCGACGCCAAGCCCGAGACACTCGCCGTCGACGCCGCGATGGAAGTGGATTTCGACGTCGAGAAGCGGGTGGTGTTCGAGCAGGCGTGGAGCTGGCTGCGCGACACCTTCCACGACCCGGCGATGCACGGTGCGGACTGGAACGCGGTGCACACCACCTACGCCCCGCTGGTCGCCAACGCGGCCACGCCCGCGGCGCTGTATCGGCTGTTGAACCTGATGGTGGGCGAGCTTGACGCCTCGCATTCCGGCGCACGCGCGCCGCAGAAACGCGAATCCGTCACCGGCCGGCTCGGCCTGATGTTCGACCGTGCCGAGTACGAACAGCACGGCCGCCTGCGCGTCGCCAGCGTGCTGCCGCTGTCGCCCGCCGCCGTCGCCGGCGGCATCGAAACCGGCGACTACCTGCTGGCGATCGACGACGAGCCGCTCGACGCGCACAGCAACCTGGCCCAGCGCCTGGCCCACCGCATCGGCGACAAGGTCGAGCTGCACCTCGCCGACAACGCCGCCGGCAAGGGCGCCCGCGACGTGGCGGTGAAGCCGATCGACTCGAAGGATCTCTCCGAACTGGTCTACCGCGCCTGGACCGCGGACAACCGCGCCTACGTGGCCAAGGCCAGCGGCGGGCGCCTGGGCTACGTGCACCTGCGCGACATGTCCTACGCCTCGCTGCAGGATTTCTACAAGGACCTGGACGCGCAGAACGCCACCCGCGACGGCGTGGTGATCGACATCCGCAACAACTTCGGCGGCTTCGTCAACGCCTACGCGCTGGACGTGCTCGCGCGCCGGCCCTACCTCAACATGACCTTCCGCGGCTTCGACCAGGCCGAACCGGCGCGCAGCATCCTCGGCCAGCGCGCACTGGAACGCCCCACCGTGCTGATCACCAACCGCGTCACCCTCTCCGACGGCGAAGACTTCTCCGAAGGCTACCGCGCGCTGGGCCTGGGCAAGATCGTGGGCGAACCCACCGCCGGCTGGATCATCTACACCTCAGGCGGCAGGCTGATCGACGGCGGCACCGTGCGATTGCCCTTCATCACCATCACCGACCACCGCGGCCAGCCGATGGAAGGCCATCCGCGCCCGGTCGACATCCCGGTCAGCCGCGCGCTGGGCGAATCGTTCCAGGGCAAGGACAGCGAACTCGATGCGGCGGTGGGCAGTTTGCTGGGGACGCTCGGCAAACTCACGCCAGCGACCTCATAGGAGCCCGCTCGCGGGCGATGCTTTTGCTCTTGCGATTGCCGAATTCACCGTCCTGAGCTTGTCGAAGGGACGAATCCCGGCAACAACGCATCGCCCGCCAGCGGGCTTCTGCGGGATGGCGGCCGGAATGTGTCGTCGACGGTTCCGGTCAGCGAGCGTACTGGCTGCGGTAATCGCTCGGGGTCATGCCGGTGGTGGTCTTGAACTGGCGGCTGAAGGCGCTGTGGTCGGCAAAACCGCAGGCGTGGGCGATGTCGGTGACGCGCATGTCGCCGCGCAGCAACCGCAGCGCCGTGTCGACGCGGACCTGCATCAGCGCCTGCTGCGGCGTGAGCTGGAACACGCGCTTGAAATGCCGCTCCAGCTGGGCGACGGAAAGCCCGGCCCGGCGCGCCAGCTTCGACACGTTGAGCTTCTCGGCAGGATGCGCCTTCAGGTAGTCCAGCACCTCGCGCACGCGGCCGTAGGTCGGCCAGGAGCCGTCGGGCATGGGCAGGTCGCGCGAGACCCCGATGACACCGCGGATCGCGCTGCCCGCGCGCAGCGGGATCTTGCAGGTCAGGCACCAGCCGGGCGCGCGGTTGGCGAACAGGTGCACTTCCAGCTGATCGTTGATGGACTCGCCCTGCAGCACGCGGCGGTCCTGCTCCACGAAACTGTCGCCCATGGGACCGGGGAAAAGCTCCGCCGCCGTCCTGCCGATGATGTCTTCGCGCGCCGGCAGGCGCAGCCGCCGCATCAGGGTGAGATTGACGTGGGTGTAGCGGCAGTCCGTGTCCTTGGCGAAAAAGACCACGTCCGGCAGGGTGTCGAACACGCCTACCAGCGTGTCGATGGAAACTTCGGTCTCCATGGTGATCCCGGAACCTGTGCGCAGCGGGCTTCGATTGTGCACCATTCCGCATGTTTGGATGGCAAGCCGCTCTAGTTGACACCGACGCCATGGTCGACCATGCCCGGCATGCCAAGCATCGAATTCGTCGACTCCCATACCGAGGGTGAACCCACCCGCACTGTGCTGTCCGGTTTCCCGGACCCGGGCACGGGCAGCCTCGCGACACGCCTGGCGCGCCTGCGTGCCGAACACGACGCGTGGCGCCGCGCGGTGGTGCTCGAACCGCGCGGCTCCGACGTGCTGGTGGGCGCCTTGCTGTTGCCGCCGGACCATCCGCAGGCCTGTGCCGGCGTGATCTTCTTCAACAACGTCGGCTACCTCGGCATGTGCGGCCACGGCAGCATCGGGGCGGCGCGCACGCTGCAGCACCTGGGCCGCATCGGGCCGGGCCGCCACGCGCTGGATACGCCGGTGGGGCTGGTGGGCTTCGAGCTGGAAGCAGACGGCCGCGTGACCATCGACAACGTCGAGAGCTACCGGCATGCCCGCGACGTGACGCTCGACGTGCCCGGCCACGGGCCCATCCGCGGCGACGTGGCCTGGGGCGGCAACTGGTTCTTCATCACCGCGGATTGCCCGGTGGCGCTGGAACTGGCGCAGCAGCAGGCCCTGACGAATTACGCCACGGCGATCCGCGGCGCGCTGGCCGCCGCCGGCATCACCGGCGCCGGCGGCGCCGAGATCGACCACATCGAGATCAGCGGTGCGGATCCGCGCCCGGGCGTCGACGCCCGCAACTTCGTGCTGTGCCCGGGGCTGGCCTACGACCGCTCGCCCTGCGGCACCGGCACCAGCGCGAAACTGGCCTGCTTGGCCGCCGATGGCGTGCTGGCGCCGGGACAGGTGTGGTGCCAGGCCGGCATCCTGGGCACCGTGTTCGAGGCCAGCTGGCAACCCGGCCGGCGCGGGGTGCGCCCGCGCATCAGCGGCAAGGCCTGGATCACCGCAAGCGGCCAGCTGCTGCTGGACGAGAACGACCCGCTCGCCTGGGGCATCCAGGCGTGAGCAGCAGCCACGATCTCATCGTGGTCGGTGCCGGCATCGTGGGCGCCGCCTGCGCCGAGCGCGCCAGCGCCGAAGGACTGGACGTGCTGATCGTGGAGCCCGGGCCGGTCGGTGGCGGCGTGACCGCGGCGAGCATGGGCCACCTGGTGACGGTGGACAGTGCGCCGGCCGAGATGGCATTGGCCGCCTACTCGCAGAAACTGTGGTCATCACTGCACGGCCTGCCCGGCCTGGAATACAGCCGCTGCGGCACGCTGTGGGTGGCCGCCGACGCGGACGACCTGGCGCAGGTGCCGGTCCGGCAGGCGCGCCTGGCCGCACTCGGCATCGAGGCCGAACCGGTCGATGCCCATCGGCTTTACGCGCTGGAACCGGCGCTGGCGCCGGGCCTGGCGGGCGGCCTGCGCGTGCCCGGCGAGGGCGTGGTGTATCCGCCTGCGGCGGCGCGCGCGCTGGTGCAACGCGCATGCCGGCGCGGCGCCACGCTGCAGCGCGGACGCGTGGTCGCGCTGGACGATCACGGCGTGCGCCTCGAGGACGGCAGCCGCCACCGCGGCCGCGTGCTGCTGGCGGTCGGCGGCGAGCTGGCGTCGCTGCTGCCGGAGCTGCCGTTGCGCGCGCGCAAGGGCCACCTGGTGATCACCGAACGCTACCCCGGCACGATCCATCATCAACTGGTGCAGATGCGCTACGCCGACAACGTGCACGACGAGGCCGCCAGCGTGGCGTTAAACGTGCAGCCGCGCCCCACCGGGCAGCTGCTGATCGGCGCGTCGCGGGAATACGGAAGCAGCGACACCGCGGTGTCGCTGCCGACCGTGCAGCGCATGCTGCAATGCACGTTCGGATTCCTGCCCGGCCTGCGGTCGCTCAAGGCGCTGCGCATCTGGGCCGGCCTGCGCCCGGCCAGCGCCGACGGCCTGCCGTACATCGGTCCGGTATCCGGTCGCCGCGGCATATGGATTGCTGCGGGTCACGAAGGCCTGGGCGTGTGCACGGCACCGGGCACCGCCGCCATCCTCGTCGACCAGCTGCTGGGGCGCCCGCTCGCGATCGACGCGTCGCCCTACGACCCGGCGCGGATCGCGGCATGAGCGGACAGGTGCAATTCGTCATCGACGGCGAGACCTTCCGCGTGAAGGCCGGCATCAGCGTGGCCGCGGCGCTGGCTGCGGCCGGACGGCCTTTTCGCCGTTCGCCGAACGGCCAGCCCCGCGCGCCGCTGTGCGGCATGGGCGTGTGCTTCGAATGCCGCGTGCGCATCGACGGCGTGGCCCAGCAACGCGCCTGCATGGTGCCGGTGCGCGACGGCATGACGGTGGACAGCGATGGCTGAGCGCTACGACGTGCTGATCGTCGGCGCCGGGCCGGCCGGCCTCGCCGCCGCGCGCGCCGCCGCCGCAGCCGGTGCGCGGGTCGGTTTGCTGGATGCCCAGGCGCATGCCGGTGGCCAGGTCTGGCGCCATGACGTTGACCACCGCGCCACCGGGCTGGCGCGGCGGCGGCTCGCCTTCGTGCAGGCCCATCCCGGCGTCGACTGGCTGGCGTCCAGCACGGTGGTGGCGGCCGCCGGCGGCAAGCTGCTGGTGGAAGATCCGCACGCCGCACGCTGGCTCGACTACGGCGCGCTGGTGCTGGCCACCGGAGCGCACGAACTGCTGCTGCCCTTCCCCGGCTGGACCCTGCCCGGCGTCACCGGCGCCGGCGGCCTGCAGGCGCTGGCCAAGCAGGGCTGGCCGCTGGCCGGACGCCGCGTGGTGGTGGCGGGCAGCGGCCCGCTGCTGCTGGCGGCGGCCGCCAGCATCCGGCGCCATGGCGGCCATGTCGCGGGCATCCACGAGCAGGCCGGGCACGATGACCTGCGCGGCTTTGTGCGCGGGCTGTGGCGCTGGCCGGGCAAGATCCTGCAGGCTGCCGCCCTGCGCGCGCGCCTGGCCGGCGTGCCGTACCACGGCGACAGCGTGGTAGTGGCCGCGCACGGCGACGACCGCCTGCGCGAGATCGAGGTGGAGGGGCCGCGCGGCCGCCGCCGGCTGGCCTGCGACCAGCTTGCGGTCGGTTACGGCCTGGTGCCGGAGGTGCGCCTGGCCGGCCTGCTGGGCTGCCGCCTCGAACCGGCCGGTGCGCACCAACGGGTGTGGGTCGACGACATGCAGCGCACCAGCCTCGCCAACGTCTACGCGACCGGCGAAACCTGCGGCATCGGCGGGCGCGACTGCGCGCTGGCGGAAGGCGCCATCGCCGGCCACGCCGCCGCCGGCCGCACGCCGCCGGCTGCGTGGCAACGACGTCGCCACCATGCGCGCGCCTTCGCCGCCCACCTCGCCCGGCACTTCGCGCTGGCAGAACGGGTGCGGCGCCTCGCGCAGCCGGACACCATCGTGTGCCGTTGCGAGGATGCCCCGATGCGGGCTCTGGACAGCTATTCCGATGCGCGCGCCGCCAAACTCGCGACGCGCGCCGGCATGGGTGCATGCCAGGGCCGCATCTGCGGCAGCGCGCTGGCGGCACTGGGCCGCTTTCCGAGCGGCAGCCACCGGCCGCCGCTGTTCCCTGCCCGGCTGGACACGCTGGGCGATACCGATTTCACCTGATCCGCCTGCGCCGGATCGCCCGCTCACGCACAGGAAAACCACCCATGAAACTCGACGGCCTCTACGTTCCCCTGGTCACCCCGTTCGACCGCAGCGGGCAAGTCGACCACGCCACGCTGGAGACCCTGGTCGGGGCACTGATCGACAAGGGCGTGGCCGGACTCGTCGCCTGCGGCACGACCGGCGAGTACTACGCGCTCGACGACGGCGAGCGCCGCCAGGTACTGCAGACCGTACACCGCGCGGCGGCCGGCCGCATCGGCCTGATCGCCGGCATCGGCGACCTGTCCACCCGGCGCTCCGTCGAGCGCTCGGCCGAGGCGCACGCCATCGGCTGCCACGCCGTGCTGCTGTCGCCCCCGCCCTACAGCCTGCCCGGCCAGGACGGCATCCGCGCCCACTTCGAGTACGCCGCAAACCACAGCAAGCTGCCCGTCATCATCTACAACTTCCCCACGCGCACGGGCGTGGACGTCGAGTTCGACACCGTCGCCGCGCTGGCCGCGCACCCCAACATCATCGGCATCAAGGAATCGAGCGGCGACTTCAGCCGCGCGCTGCGTCTGCTGCAGGCGCGCTTCGCCGATTTCGAGGTGATCTGCGGCTGCGACGACCAGCCGGCGGACTTCTTCTTCTGGGGCGCGAAAAGCTGGATCGCCGGTGCCGGCAACGTGTTCCCCGGCGAACAAGTGGCGTTGCACGCCGCCGCGATGGCCGGCGACTGGGACCGCGTGCGCGAGCTGATGCGGCGCATGTACCCGGCGCTGCATTCGATGGAATCGGGCGACTACAACCAGAAGGCCAAGGCCGGCTGCCTCAACGGCAGCCTGGACGTCGGCGACGTGCGCCTGCCGCTGCTGCCGCTGGCCCAGGCCGCCAAACAGGCCTTCCGCGAACTGGTGGAGGGAGCACAGCCATGACTACGACCCGCCAGGACCTCTTCGAGCGCGCCGCACGAGGCGCGTTGCACGCACCGCAGCTCATCCACGGCTTCCGCGGCAACGACGACGGCCTCGTCAACCTCACCCCGATCGACAACAGCGTGATCGGCACCCTGGGCGACGGCGGCCAGGCCGAGGTCGATGCCGCGGTCGCCGCAGCGCGGGCCTGCTTCGACGCGGGCGACTGGCGCAGACGCAGCCCGGCACAGCGCAAGGCCGCCATGCTGCGCTGGTGCGACCTGCTGGCGGAACACGCCGCCGAGCTGGCGGCGCTCGACTGCATCGACGCCGGCAAGCCCATCGACGAGTGCGAGAATACCGACATCCCGGCCACGCTGGACACCCTGCGCTGGTACGCCGAAGCCATCGACAAGTGCTACGGCAAGGTGGCGCCGACCGGCGACAACGCGCTGGGCCTGGTCGTCGCCGAGCCGATCGGCGTGGTCGGCGCGGTGCTGCCGTGGAACTTCCCCGCGCAGATGTACGCGTGGAAAGTGGGACCGGCGCTCGCCACCGGCAACAGCGTCATCGTCAAGCCGGCCGAGCTGACGCCGCTGTCGGCGGTGCGCATGACCGAACTGGCTTACCAGGCCGGCATTCCGCCGGGCGCACTGCAGGTTGTCAACGGACGCGGCGAGACAGCCGGTGCCGCGCTCGGCCGGCACATGGACGTGGACATGGTCTCGTTCACCGGCTCTACCGAGGTCGGGCGCCTGTTCCTGGTCTACGCCGCGCAGAGCAACCTCAAGGAAATCGTGCTCGAGTGCGGCGGCAAGAATCCGCAGGTGGTGTTTGCCGATGCCGACATCCACGCGGCGGTGACGGACATCCTCAACGCCGCGTTTTGGAACATGGGCGAGAACTGCAGCTGCGGCTCGCGCCTGCTGGTGGCCGAGGAAATCAGGGACGAGCTGGTGGAGATGCTCGTGGCCGGCCTGGACGAGTGGAAACTCGGCGACCCGCGCGAACCGGGGGTGAGGCTGGGACCGATGGTGGAAGGGCCGCACCTGGAGAAAGTGCGCGGCTTCCTGGAACAGGCACGCGCCGACGGGCTGCGCTGCGTGACCGGCGGGCGCGTCCGCGGCGACCTGCTCAGCGGCTGGTATGTCGAGCCCACGGTGTATGTCGATGTCGATCCCGCCGCGCAGCTGTTCCGCGAGGAAGTCTTCGGCCCGCTGCTCGCCGTCACCGGCTTCGCCACCGAAGCCGAGGCGATCCGCCTGGCCAACGACACCAACTACGGCCTGGCCGCCTCGGTGTACACCGAAAACGTGCACCGCGCGCAGCGCGTCGCCGGCGCCATCCGCGCCGGCACCGTCTCCATCAACGGCTTCTCCGAAGGCGATATCACCACCCCGTTCGGCGGCTACAAGCTTTCCGGCTTCGGCGGCCGCGACAACGGCCTGGAAGCGCTGCAGCAATACCAGCAGACCAAGACCATCTGGTACGTCAACCGCGGCGGCTGATCCGCGCATCCCGATTTGGCGCGGCGGCTCCACCCGGTGCGCACTGCTGTCCGGAATAAATCCACGCCGCTGCGTCAAGTGCGACAGAACCAGCGGCCGTGACCGGACATCGAAGCCATCGCCTTCCGCAGGAGCCCGCTCGCGGGCAATGCTTTCGCCGGGATTCGGCGAGAGCAGGAGCATCGCCCGCAAGCGGGCTCCTACGGCTCCGCCCTGCGCCAGGGCGGCTTCTCCGGACAGCAGCGGTGCTATGCGGGATTCCGCATACGAAGGGCGCAAATGCTTCAAGACGATACGTCTGCGCAAAAACAGAATGGATCACGCCAGGCTGGCCGCCGACGCAGCGCCGCAAATGGACTGCTTTTTCCCGGGTGGAAGGGCATCGGGTCGCGTGAGAGAACCCGCACCACTTTCGTCCCGGTTTCCGTATCAGGAGGGGAACATGACTGTCCAATGCAAAGCCCGCGCAACCACATCCGCGCGGATCACCCTGTCGAAGTCGAACATGCTTCTCGCCGGCATGATCATCTCGGCCCTGGCGATGCCGTCCGCCGTACTGGCAACCGACGGCACCTCGCCCGCCGGCAGGCCCGACCCTGCGCCGGCCGCACAGGCAGGCGACGCAGCCACGCAGGGCGGCGAGCAGCCCCGCACCAAGGCCTCGGCGCACAACGCGAAAGAATTGCAGGCGGTGACGGTGACCGCGCGCAAGCGCGTGGAGCGCGAGGTGGACATCCCGATCGGCATGTCGGTGATCAGCGGCGAGGAACTCGAGGCCGCCGGCATTACCAACGTCGGCGATGCCCTGCTGACCTCGCCCGGCGTGGCCTCGTTCGACGCCGGCGGCGGCTTCACCTATGTGCAGGTGCGCGGCGCCTCCGCGCGGCAGGGCAGCAACGAAACCGGCTACTACCTGGACGACGTGCCGTTCGACGGCGTCACCGTGCCGTGGTATCCGGACACGCGCTCGTTCGACATCGACACCGTGCAGGTGCTGAAGGGGCCGCAGGGCACGCTGTTCGGCGAAGGATCGGTCGGCGGCACCGTCGTCGTCACCACCAGGAAGCCGGATGCGACCGGCTTCCACGCGACGGTCGACACCAACGTCAGCTCCACCCAGGGCGGCACCAACGGCTGGGGTGGCAAGGCCATGGTCAACATCCCGCTGGTGGCCGACAAGCTGGCCCTGCGCCTGGTGGGCACCGACGAGAAGACATCCGGCTGGCTGTACAACCGCGACACCGCCGAGGACAACATCAACTGGCAGCGCATCAAGACCGGGCGCGCCAAGTTGCGCTACACGCCGACCGACCGCCTGACCGTCGATCTCGCCTACTGGAAGTACAAGAACCATTCCCCCGGCGGTTTCGACTACGCCTACCGGGACATGACGGTCGACACCTACTACGACGTCTACAGCGACTGGGATTCCGGCAGCCTGCGCGCCCAGTACGACCTCGACGGTTCGCAGCTGCTGTACGTGTATTCGGACGGCGGACTCGGCCGCACGCTCAACGGGGTCAACCTGGGGTTGGCCTATGCCAGCACCATCGACATCGGCGTACGCACCAACGAACTGCGCTGGACCTCCACCGGCGAGAACGTGCTGGACTGGACGGTCGGCTTCTACCAGCGTCGCGCTGACCGCGCGGACACGTACCACACCGAGGGCTACGACCCGAGCCGCTCCTCGCATCTGAACAAGTCGTTCTCGCTGTACGGCGAAGTCATGTGGAACTTCGCGCCACGGTGGTCCACCTCGCTGGGAGCGCGCTATTTCAAGGACAAGGTGGACGCGTACGATTCCACCACCACCCAGATCAACCGGCTGGACCACACCTTCACCCACGCCAGCCCCAAGCTCACCCTGACCTACCACCCCACCCACGATTCGTCGGTATACGCGAGCGTCGCCAACGGCTACCGCTCCGGCCAGCTGCAGCTGATCAACTCCATCATCCTGGCCGAGCAGATGGGCATCAGCGTGCCCGCCTCGACCCGGCCCGACGAGATCTGGAGCTACGAGCTGGGCTACAAGACGGTGATGGACGGCGGCCGGCTGCGGCTCAACTCGGCGATCTTCCACACCAACTGGAAGGACGTGCCGATCTACTTCCCGCTGCAGGGCGGCGCGCTCTACGCCCTGCTCAATTCCGGCGGCACCTCCACGGATGGCGCCGAGTTGGGACTGACCTGGATCCCCAATGCGTCGTGGACGCTGCAGTTCAACGGCAGCTACATCGATGCGGTCTACACCCGCACCGAACCGGGCACCAACTTCCACAAGGGCACGCCGGTGTTCAACGTGCCCAAGCTGCAGCTGACTGGCTCGGCCGCGTACAACTGGCCGATCGGCAACAGCCTGTACGGCATCGCGCGCACCGACGTGAGCCACTTCTCGCGCCGCGTGACCTCCTCGACGGCCGAGGGCGAACCGGGCGATGCGATCACGCGCGTCTCCGCCCGGCTCGGCGTGGAGTCCGTGCAGGGCTGGTCGGCCTACCTGTTCGGCGAGAACCTGACCAACGAGAAGGGCGCGGTCGACCCGCCCTACCTCGGCCAGGCCACGCGCCTGCGCCCGCGCACGGTCGGGCTGGAAGTGAGCTACACCTACTGAGGTGCCCCGCTGCCGCCACGCGCAAACGTGGCGGCAGCCTTTTTTCGTTGCGCTTTCGCGGCACCGGGAAATCCCGACATTCTCGGGAAAGGCCTCACGCCGTCGTGGTTCCCGCGAAAGCGCGAATGACGGCAAAAAGAGGGGTTGTTCGTGATTGCCGCGCGCACCCCGGATCGAGCACTGACATGCCAGAAACCATGAAGTCGCCGGGCCGCCATGCGGGCACCCTCCTCGCCATCCTGCTCGGCGTGCTGCCGGCGATCGGCTTCGCCCAAGGGCGGCTGGCCGACTATCGCCATGCCGAGCAGTTCCTGAGTGGCAACCTGTCCTCGCACATCCAGTTCGCCGACATCGAACCGCACTGGTTCCACCAGGACAACCGCTTCTGGTACCTCGGCCAGGGACCGGCGGGCAAGCGCTTCATCCAGGTCGACGTGGCGCGCGACACGCAGGCAGCGGCCTTCGACCACGCGCGCCTGGCGGCGGCGCTCTCCCGCGCCAGCGGCAAGACCTACCGCGCCGACGCCCTGCCCTTCGACGCCATCGAGTTCGTCGACGGCGGCAACGGCCTGCGCTTCGACATCGACGACGTGCACTGGGAATGCCGCCTGGACGACTACGCCTGCACGCCCGAACCGCGCGAACCACAGCCGGTGTCGCTGTCGCCGGACGGCCGCCACGCCGCGTTCGTGCGCGATCACAACCTGTACGTGCGCGACACTGCCACCGGCAAGGTCGTGCAGCTGACCGGCGACGGCGAGCCGGAGAACGACTACGCCACGCCGTGGCCGTGGCTGGAGCTGATGGTCGAGCAGGGCGTGACCGACGGTGCGGACGCCACGCAGGCGCCGGCCGTGTTCTGGTCACCGGATTCGACGCGGCTGGTGACCTATCGCATGAACACCCGCGACGCGGGCCACCTGGAAAGCCAGCAGTTCGTGCCGAAGGACCAGTTGCGCCCGCGCACGTACCGCTACATCTATCCGCTGCCGGGCGAACCGCTGCCCACGGCGCGGCTCGTCGTGTTCCAGCTGGGGCCGACGGTCCGGCGCGTCGAGGTCGACACGCCGCCGCTGGAGGTCCAGAGCTGGGGCTGGGGCGAGCTGGGCTTCAGCTGGTCCGCCGACGGCCGCCGCGTGCTTTACCGTTACCTGGGTCGCGGCGCGAAGTACATCGAGCTGCGCGAGATCGATGCCGCGAGCGGCCAGCAGCGCGTCCTGCATCGCGAGGATGCCGTCGGCGACTACATGGTCGATCCGTTCTCCATGCAGTGGCGCCTCGTCGACGGCGGCAGGCAGTTCGTCTGGACGTCCGAACGCAGCGGCTGGAACCAGCTGTACCTGTACGACGCTGCCAGTGGCCGCCAGCTTCGCCGCCTCACCGAGGGCGACTGGGTGGTGCGCGAGATCGTGTTCGTGGACGACGCGCAGCGCCAGGTCTACTTCCTGGCCGCCGGCGTGCAGGCCGGCGAGGATCCCTACCAGACGCGGCTCTACCGCGTCCCGCTGGACGGCGGCGAAATGCAGCTGCTGACCCCGGAGCCGGCCAACCACCAGGCGTTCATGTCGCCGGACGGCAAGTACTTCGTCGACAACTATTCGCGTGTCGACTTGCCCGGCGGTTCGGTGCTGCGCCGCGCCAGCGACGGCCGCATCCTGCGCGAACTGGAGCGCACCGATACGCACTGGCTCGACGCGCAGGGCTGGACGCCGCCGCTGCCGTTCAAGGGCAAGGCAGCCGATGGCAAGACCGATCTCTACGGCCTGATCGTGCGGCCCACGCACTTCGACCCGGCGCGCAGGTATCCGGTGGTGGAATACATCTACACCGGCCCGCACAACTTCTTCGTGCCCAAGACCCTGGCCCGCACCATGGACCTGCAGGCCACCGCCGAGCTGGGCTTCGTGGTGGTGATGGTGGACGGACGCGGCACCGCCAAGCGCTCGCGCGACTTCCACGCCTTCTCGTACCACAACCTGGGCAACGTGTTCGAAGACCACGTGGCCATGCTCCGGCAGATGGCCGCGCGCCATCCGTGGATGGACCTCGACCGGGTCGGCATCTATGGCTACTCGCACGGCGGCTACGGCTCCACCCACGCCTTCCTGCAGTACCCGGACTTCTACAAGGTGTGCGTGTCCACCTCGGGCGACCACGACGCGCGCCTGGACAAGGCCGGCTGGAACGAACTGTTCCAGGGCTATCCGGTCGGCAAGGACTACGTGGAGCAGGCCAACCAGCAACTCGTCGACCGCCTCAAGGGCCACCTGCTGCTGATCCACGGCGATATCGACGGCAACGTCCACCCCGCCGAAACCATGCGCCTGGTGGACGCGCTGATGAGCGCCAACAAACCGTTCGACATGCTGCTGGTGCCCAACATGGCCCACGGCGACAGCGGCCCGCACGCCCGCTACATCACCCAGCGCCGCTGGAACTACCTGGTACGCCACCTGCTGGACGTGGAGCCGCCACGCGATTTCCGCATCCACGAGGCATCGCCCCGGCAGGACTGAAACCGCTGGCGTTTTCGGCGGGTGCGGGAGATCAAGCCGCGCATCCGCGCGGCGGCGGGGGGAGACGCGTGGCCCGCGCCTCGCTCCCGGACCATGCTTCAGCCGCCGAGGCCCAGCACCACCGCGCGTACCTGCGCAGGCGGGATGCCGGCCTGCCGCTTCAGGGCGGTCAACCCGCAGGCGACCACGGCATCCGGGCCGAGCCCGGCGGCGTTTGCCGACGCGGTGATGCGCAGGGTGCCGTCTTCCAGCAGTTCCATGCGCAGCGAGGCGGTGTCGTCCGCATCGAGCTTCACCCGGGCCGCCACACGCACGCGCACCTTCTGCTGCACGGTCGGCGCATCGGCATGGCCGCCCGATACCGGGTGCAGCGCCAGGCTGTCGCCCAGGTCGTCCCCGCGGAAGCGGCCCAGCGACCGCCCTTCCGCCGTGAACACCGGCAGTTCGCTGCCCTGCGGTTGCGCCAGCGCTTCGCCGCCGGATGCGATGCTCAGGCTCTCGCCGTTGCGCAGCATCTGTTCCGTCGTGAAATCCGACGGAGCGGCGCCGGCGCTCACGCGCGAGCGCGCACGTCTGGAACGATGGCGGCAGGCACCACGCCGCAACCGCGGAGGACACGCGGAACGGTTGCGGAGGTGGAATGCGGAGATGGTGCGCCCGGCGGGATTCGAACCCACGACCACCGCCTTCGGAGGGCGGTACTCTATCCAGCTGAGCTACAGGCGCATTGTGTGGCCGCACGCGGGGCCGATGGCCGGACCGCGGGGAGCGGCAGTATAGCCGAGTTGGTTGCGCGGCGGCATCCGGGCTGGCGGGAACCGTAGGAGCGCGCTTGCGCGCGATGCTCTTCGTCATGCCGGGAAGAGCATCGCGCGCAAGCGCGCTTCTACGAGTGCCGCGATGAATGGCGGGCGGTGCCCGCCCTACGTCAGAGCGGTTTCAGCAGCTCGGCCAGGGTGTCGGGCTTGCTGGTGTCGCGGACCAGGTGCGGGTATTTGAGGCCGTCGTGGTAGGCGATGCGCACGGTCTGGTACTCGTCGAAGTTCTTCACCAGCAATTCGATGGTGGCGTTCTTGTCCTTGGCCGCGGCGGTGATGGCGTCCTTGAGATCGTCGGCGTCGTAGTCGTGGCCGTTGACGGCAATCACGCTCATGCCGGGGGCGACGCCGGCCTTGAACGCGGGGCCGTCCCACAGCACGTCGGCAATGCTGCCGTCGTTGCCGATCGACAGGCCCAGCGAGTAGGTGAAGTCGGCCTGGTGGCGACGCTTCTCCGCGGCCTTGACCGCGTCGGAGGGCTGGTCGGTGTAGACCAGTTTCCAGCCGTGCGATTCGATGCCGCCGGTCAGCGGGCCGTGGCCGTCCAGGCGCGTGCGCAGGTAGCCGGCCCAGTCGAACGGCGCCACGCCATTCAAGGTCCTGACCACGTCATCGAAGGTGTAGGTGTTGACGTTCCACTGGCCGTTGTCCATGCCGAAAAAGGCGCGGGCGAAGTCGTCGATGGAACGCTTGCCGTGGCTGAGTTCGCGCAGCTTGCCGTCGACGTCGAGCCAGATCATCTCGCCGGCGGAGTAGTAATCCTCGCTGGACTGGTAGTTGCGGTACGGCAGCGGCGCGCGCTTGGCGATCACCGGGTCGTTGGTGGTGTCCTGCACGTTGCGCCAGCTGGCCAGGCCGGGACGGCCGCGGTCGTAGGTGGCGGCGACGTAGGCCAGCGTGTCGCGGGTGTGCTCCGCGTTCCACAGGCCCGAACGCGCGGCCATCACCTGGCCCCAGAACTGGGTCTGGCCTTCGTACACCCACAGCAGGCTGTCGCCCATCGGCACGTTGAAGGTCGGCGTGTAGAGGTCCGCGCCGCGGCGGTATTTGCCGTTCCACGAGTGGTTGAACTCGTGCGAGAACAGGTCGCGCGCGGCGACGTTCTTCTTCCACTCGGTGAAGAAATCGGCCGAGGTGCCGTCCTCGCTGGAGCGGTGGTGCTCCAGCCCGATGCCGCTCATCTTGTCGCTCAGCGAGACCAGGAAATCGTAGTGGTCGTAGTGGTGCGCGCCGTACAGCTTGTACATCTGCTGCACCAGGTTGCGGAACGCCTTGAGCTGGTCGGGCGTCACCTCCAGGTACTTCGCCGCGTCGGCGACCAGGTCCAGGTGCACCGGTGCCTTGGCGCCCGGGTCGAGGTCCAGCCGCTTGAAGTGCTTGCCGGCGAAGATCGGCGAGTCGACCAGGTTCTCGTAGTCGATCGGCTTGAAGTAGATGGTGTCGCCCTCGCGCGAGGCGACCTCCAGCGCGGTGCCGGCTTGCCAGCCGGCAGGCAGTTTCACGCTGGCCTGGGCGGGGATCTGGCGCGTGTAGTAGCCGGCCGGGTAGAGCGACACCGCGTTCCACTGCAGGTTGAGCATTTCCGGCGTCATCACCACGCGGCCCTGGCGACGATCCTGCGGCGACAGGAACTGGAACTGCGCCTCCACCTGGGTCGCCCCTTCCGGCACCACCACGTGGAACGCGAAGACGTCGAGCGAATCGCGCGTCCACGGCAGGGTCTTGCCGTTGGCGGTGACCACCAGCCCGGCCAGCTTGTCGATCGGGCCGGTGGGCGAGTGGTTGCCGGGCAGCCACTGCGGATAAAGCAGGGTCAGCGGGCCGGGCTGCGCCGGGATCACCTCGTGCACGCGGAAGATGCGGCGGGCGACGTCGCTGGCGTCCACGCTGATCTTCAGGCTGCCCTGATAGGGCACATTCTGCGCGGCCGGGACATCGGCAATGGCGCTGAAACTGGCCAGCGCCAGGGCACTGGCGGCGACGGCGGCGGCGAGGCGGGTGAACTTCAAGGGCGGCTCCCGGATGATGGAATGAGGTGGCGCCGGCCGCGCCGGCCGCGCGGGAAGGCGGCCGGCATGAGCTGGCGACAGGGGCGAACGCGGGCTTTCGATGCTAGTGCGCGCCGCCGGCGCCCACCCCTGCCGAAGGTCACGATCGCCGCGCCCGCATGGCCGCGAGGCGCGTCCTGGCGTTGGCATTCATCGTGCTTTGCTCCACCGCAAACCACTCCGGATATTCCGACCGCCGCCATGCCCGCCCCTGCCCTCCAGCCACAACCCAGCGAAGACGCCGCGTTCCGCCGCGACTACGCCGGCTATCTGGCGCAGCGCATGGGGCCGATGATCCACGCGCTGATGGCGGTGGCGCTGTGCGCCTACCTGCTGGCGGTGGTGGTGCGCGGCCTGCTCGGCGCCAGCCCGAACGAGTTGCTGTGGCAGCTGATCCCGGCCCCGCCGATGCTGCTGGTGGTCATCGCCGCGCGGCAGTGCCGCGAGCCGCTGACCCTGCGCATGCTCGCCCTGCTGTGCGTGGTGCTGCTGCAGATCGGCATCAACCTCGCAGGGTTCTGCGGCACGGCCGGCGCGCGCCAGCCGCTGCCGGGCCTGCTGCTGCCGGTGGCCTCGTCGGTGATCTGGTTCGGCCGCTGGGACTTCCTCATCGCGATGGCGCTGTGCGCGCTGGGACCGCTGCCGATGCTGCTGCACCTGGGCGACGGCGAGCGCACCTTGCAGTACTCGGTCTACATGGCCATCTCGGTGTCGCTGGCGACGGTGCTGCGCGCGTTCATGGCGCGCACCCTGCTCGAACAGTTCAAGCTGGAGCGTTTGCTGCGCGAACGCGCCGAGACCGACGGCCTCACCGGCGTGCTGCTGCGCAACCGCTTCCTCGACCTGGGCCGCATCGCGCTGCACGAAACGCAGCAACAGCGCCAGCCCATGACGATGCTGTTTCTGGATGCCGACCACTTCAAGCGGATCAATGACGAATACGGCCATGCCGCCGGCGACGCCGCGCTGGTGGCGCTGGCCGCGCGCTTGCGCACGCAGGCCCGCAGCAACGACCTGATCGGCCGCATCGGCGGCGAGGAATTCGCCATGCTGCTGCCCGGCGTGAACCTGGAGCAGGCGCTGCTGCGCGCCGAGCAACTGCGCCTGGCGGTGGCCGCCAGCCATCACCCGGGCGGACACCTGAGCGCCAGCATCGGCGTGGCGGTATGCACGCCCGGCTGCTGCGACAGCGTCGAGAGCCTGCTGGCCCGCGCCGACCTGGCGATGCGCCAGGCCAAGCGCGAAGGCCGCGACCGGGTGGTCACGGCCCTCGCCAGCGCCTGAGCGGTTGTGATTCTTCAACCTCTCAGGCCGGCCATGGCGAGGGCATGGATGCCCGAGTTGAGGCAACGCAGGAGCAGTTGCCCGATGGCCGGAATGAAGCAGTCACGCAAGTGACTGTTCCATGTGAGCGAGTCCGGGCATGTACCGGACTCGCGATAGAAGAAAACTACAGGAAGTGGTTTTCTTCACAGACCCCGAGCCGGATCAGGGCTCGCCGGTGGCGAGCTTGCTGTGGCGCATGCCGTAGAAGAAGTAGATCGCCAGGCCGATCGCCATCCAGATCACGAAGCGCCACATGGTGACGATGTCCAGCCCGCCGATCATGTGGAACTGGCCGTCGGTGACCCACGGCCAGCCGATGATCAGGAACAGCGAGAACACGATGCCCAGCGGCGCCAGCAGCCACAACGCCGGCGTGCGGAAGCGCCGCTCCAGCTCCGGCTGGCGGATGCGCAGGATCAGCACCGAGGCGCAGATCACGATGAACGCGGACAAGGTGCCGATGTTCACCAGTTCGGCCAGCTCGCGGATCGGCAGCAGGCCCGCCGCCAGCGCGGTGAACACGCCGAGCGCGATGGTCGGGCGGTGCGGCGTGCCGTATTTCGGGTGCGACTTGGCGAACCACGCCGGCAGCAGGCCGTCGCGCGCCAGCGCGAACCAGATGCGCGCCGCGCCCAGCATGAAGGCGAACACCACACTGGCGATGCCGCACACCGCGGCGACGTTGATGATGCCGCTGACCCAGTGCAGGTCGCGCGCGGCGAACACCGCGCTGACCGGCGCCGAGCTGGCCAGGATCATCTCCGAGCACTGCCCGGCGACCTCGGACGGATCCACGCAGCCGTTGTACGGCACCATGCCGGTGAGCACCAGCGAGATGGCCAGGTACATCGCCATCGCCACGCCCAGCGACGCGATCACCGCCAGCGGCAGGTCGCGTTGCGGGTTCTTCGACTCTTCCGCCGCGGTGGTCAGCGTGTCGTAGCCGAATACCGCGAAGAACACGATGCTGGCCGCCGCCAGCATGCCGCTCACGCCGTAGCGCGTGCCGCCGGTGGCCGCCGCGTCGTGCACCAGCGGCGGGACGAACGGGGTCCAGTTGGCCGTGTTCACGTAGAACGCACCCACCACCACCACCACGATCACGCCGAGCACCTTGAGCGCCACCACCACCGTATTGAAGCGCGCGCCGACCTCGGTGCGTGCCACCTGCAGCGCGGCCACGCCCAGCGCCACCAGCATCGCGATCAGGTTGATGCCGCGCCCGCTGTCCGGATGCGCCGGGTCGTAGGCCGCCTGCAGGAACACCGGCAGGTGCAGGCCGGTGATCTGGGCGATCAGCGATTGCAGGTAGTTCGACGTACCCGCCGCGACCACGCCCACGATCAGCGCGTACTCCACCAGCAGGTCCCAGCCGATGATCCAGGCAGGCAATTCGCCCAGCACCGCATAGCCGTAGGTGTAGGCGCTGCCGGTGACCGGGATCATGCCGGCGAACTCGGCGTAGGACAGCGCCGCGCAGGCGCTGCCGATGCCGGCCACCAGGAAGCTCAGGATGATCGCCGGGCCGGCGTTCAACGCCGCCTCGTTCGGCGCCAGCACGAACACGCCTACGCCCACGATCGCGCCCACCCCGATCGCGGTGAGCTGCCACACGCCCATGGTGCGGCGGAAATCCCGGCTGGCGCCTGCCTCGGCCTGCAGTTGCGCGACCGACTTGCTGCGTATCAGTTTGCTGAAGAAACCCATAGGGTGCTCCCCTTGAAATCAGCGCACAGCATAACAAGTCGCGCCCATCTGGCCAGGCGGCTGCATGGCGGCGTGCCGTTTGGACGTCCAAATGCGTGCCGTGCACACGCGTACCCCTGTGCGTGGTGCCCTTGGCCGGTATTCGGTATTCGGGGTTCGGAGAAGCATCGGCTCCCACAACCGTTCGGGCTGAGCGTAGCCGCGCAGCGGCGAAGTCGAAGCCGTGCGACAGCCCCGCCCTTCGACTCCGCCGCTGCGCGGCTACGCTCAGGGTGAACGGCGAGGGGTGGGAGTCACCCGTAGGGCGGGCACTGCCCGCCGCTTGTTGCCACGAACCGTGGACGGGCGGCGGGCACTGCCCGCTCTACAGGTTGGAGGCGGCGTGCAGCGGTCCACGCGGGCGCAGGCCGGCCAGCCAAGGCAGCGCGACGGCGCTGGCGCCGAACAGCACGACGATCGCCGCGGCAACGCGTTCGTCGAGCGGGTCGACGCCGAACCAGCGGCCGAGCAGCAGCGGCACCATCGCGGTCAGCACGGTGCGCAGGCCCTCCAGCCAGAACGCGCGGCGACGGCCTTCCATCAGTGCGCCGATCACGCACAGGCTGGCCACCATGTACAGCGCATAGCCGAACAAGGTGGCGAAGTCCGCGTGCGCGGTGAGCCCCAGGAAATGCGTGGCCATGCCCAGCAGCAGGGCAAACTGCAGCAGGCAGTACGCGGCCATCGCCGGCGCCATCGGCGGGTCGTAGACGGCGCGGTGGATGTCGTACGCGGGCTTGGGGAAGCGCGCGGCCACGTCGGCGGGACGCCAGCCGGGCCGGCGGAACCACACCTGCAGCTTGTCGCGCCAGCGCCGCGCATGCCACGCATCGACCGCCGCCGCCCAATACACCTCGGCGTTCGCCCACAGCGGGTTCCAGCTGCGCAGCGGCGCGCGGGTGCCGTAGACCGGCTTGTCGGCGTCGTCCTCCTCGACGAAGGTGCCGAACAGGCGATCCCACACGATCAGGATGCCGCCGTAGTTGTGGTCGAGGTAGCGGTCGTTGGTGGCGTGGTGCGCACGATGGTTGGATGGCGAGCAGAACACGCGGTCGAACCAGCCCAGCTTGCCGACCTGCTCGGTGTGCACCCAGAACTGGTATAGCAAGTCGATCAGCGCCACCGCCACGAACACTTCCAGCGGATAGCCGAGCAGCGCCATCGGCAGGTAGAAGATCCAGCCGAGCAGGCCGCCGGTACTGGTCTGGCGCAGCGCGGTGGAGAGGTTGTACTGCTCGCTCTGGTGGTGCACCACGTGCGCCGCCCACAGGATGTTCACCTCGTGCCCCATCCGGTGCAGCCAGTAATAGAGCAGGTCGTACAGCAGCAGCGCGCTGATCCACACCCACAGGCTGTTCGCCGGCAGCGCGAACAAGGCCAGGTGGTCGACGCACCACGCATAGATGCCGATGGTGAGCAGCTTGGTGAACACGCCGGCGATCTGCGACATCACGCCCAGGCCGATGCTGTTGATGGCGTCGTTGCTGCGGTACGCGTGACGCCCGCGCACGCGCGCCACGACGAGTTCCAGCGCGATCAGCGCGAAGAAGAACGGCGTCGCCCAGGTGATGATGAGCTCGGAGGTATTCATGTCGTCGATGCCTGCATCGCATCCGTCGCCGCGACGCCCTCGTCGCGCGCCACCGAGCGGGCGATGAACCACACCGCCGCGTAGTAGCTGCCGAGGATCCATACGGCGGCCAGCGGCAGCGCGCCATGGAAGCGATCCCACGCCAGCAGGCTGTCGCCGAACATGAACAGCAGCCCGCCGATCGCCGCGCGCCGCGCGGGGCGCGCCAGCGCATCGCCCGCGTGCACCGATGCCCGCCCCAGCGCCTGTGCCGCCATCGCGGCCAGCACCAGCGCATAGGCCGCCACCGCCACGCGCAGCGCCGGCGGTATGGACGGCCAAAGCCACGCGAGGTTCAGCGTCGCCAGCAACAAACAGCCGAACCAGGCCAGCGGGCGGGCGCCCAGGCGACTGTCGCCGAGAAAGCCGCCGATGAAGGACAGGTGCGCGATGAGGAACGCCACCAGGCCGGCCACGAACAGGTCTCCCGGCCACATCAGCAGTACGTCGCCGACCAGCGAGCAGGCCAGCCCCGTCACGATCCGGCGCCGATAGCGCGAGGTGACCGGCGGCCACGCCAGTGCCGCGACGATCACCAGCACGGTGGCCAGCGGCTTGGCGATCCAGTGCAGCCATTGCCACGCGTCGGCGCCTTCGCCGAGCACGCCGCCGAGCATGGCGGCGAGCGCGGCGCACGCGACCATCGGCGCGAGGGCGCGGCGAAACGCGGGAGGCAGGCTGGCGACGATGGACATGGGCGACGGGCGTCGTGGCGACGACGCGATCATAGCGAGCTTTCGCCTTGCGAGCCCCGCCCGCGCGCGTCGACCGCCTGCCGTCCGCTGGCCGGATCGTCGGTGAAGAAGGCATCGATGCCGGCGTCGAGGTAGGCGCCGATCTGCGCGACCAGGCCGGCGCGGTTCGCTGCCTGCGGATCGCCGTGGCGGAACACCGGGGCGAGGAACCCGTTCTCCGGGCGGAAGGTCCACGGATGCACTTCCAGCCCGACCGCATGCGCGTCGGGCACCAGGCGCGTCGGCGGATCAAGATGGCCGTCCGCATTCCACGGGATGATCGCGCGCAACTCCGGGCCGATCGCATCGGCGTAGCCGGCGACCTCGCGCAAGCCCTCCGCGGTCATCATCCGTGCGTAATCGAGGGTGCCGCCGGCGACGGCCACGTCGTACGGCTGCGCCGGCGGCGCGTCGAGCAGCTGCAGCAGGCGGATGTTCGGGTGCGCCGCACCGATCTGGTCGCGCAGGTAGCGCAGGTTGCCGATCTCGAAGGACTGGATCTCGACCGTCGCCGTGCGCGTGTATGCATGACCGGTGAGCGTCGCCAGCAGCAGATCTTCCATCGGCAGGCCGAGCGCGCGGAAATGGGTGCCGTGCTTGATCTCCGGCACGAGGCCGATGTGCCGTCCGCAGGCGGCGGATTCGGCAGCGGCGAAGTCGATCACCTCTTCCAGCGTGACGATCGGCCAGCGGCCGTCATGCGCGGTGGAGCGCCACTGCGGCAGGCGTTCGCGCGCGCGCAGGGTCTTCAGCTCGGCCAGGGTGAAGTCCTCGGTGAACCAGCCGGTCATCGCCACGCCGTCGACGTGGCGGGTTGCGCGGCGCGCGGCGAACTCGCGCCGCTCCGCCACGTCGGTGGTGCCGCCGATCTCGTTCTCGTGGCGCACCATCAGCACGCCGTCGCGGCTCATCACCAGGTCCGGCTCGATGAAATCCGCGCCGTCGGCGATCGCGCGCGCGTACGAGGCCAGCGTGTGCTCGGGCTGCCACGCCGGCGCGCCGCGATGGCCGATCACGCCGACCCGGGCGGCCAACGGCTTTTCGCGAGGCAAGGGGGCAGCCGGCACGGCGCACTCCGCGGCAGATCGGGAGGCCAGCATAGCCGCGCGCGGCGGCAAGCTCAGTCCGGCCGATACATCTGCTTGTACACGCGGCTCACCTGCTGCTGCAGGTCGCCCGACTGCCGCGCCTCGTCGAATGCATCGTTGATCTGCCGTTCGCTCTGGTGCAGCGTGCGCAGGAACAGGCGCTCCTCCGGCGACAGCCCCAGCTCGTCCATCTGCCGCTCCAGCGCAGCGGCGGCGCACATGGCGGCGTCGCTCGGCGGGGGCGTAACGGAATCGGGAAGGTGGCGAGTCATGTCCATGGCGAAGCAAGACACTTGCCAGCAGGCCGCCAATCGCGCCAACGCAGGGCTGGCGCGTGGTGCGGGTCACCCGGCCGGCCCGTGCAACTGCCCCCACGCGACAACCGCGAACCCCTGCCTGCCGCCCACCGTCATCACGAAGCTGAACGCGATGGCTCACTCGTAAACGTGCAGCCGGTCGAACACCCACGCGTAATAGGACGGCAGCAGCCCCGGCACGGTGCAGTCGTCGTAGCGGCCCTCGCAGCGTTCGCGCAGGCGGCTGGAGGCGGCGAAGTACGCATCCTGCGGCAGGCCCGCCGCCTGCAGCACCATCCCGGGCAGGAACGCGATGTCGAGCATCGGATACTGCGGCAGCGGCGGCCCGGCGAAGTTGCTCTTGACCATGTAGTAGGTGAGGTAATCGCGATACGGCTGCAGCGCCGGCGGCAGCGTGCGCGGCAGGTCGCGGATCATGCCGCCGAAGGACGGCTGGTGGTCGCCGAAATGCATCAGCACGGTCGGCTGCGGACGATCGAGGAAGTCGTGCTCCAGCGCGCGCATGGCCAGGTCCGACTCGTGCAGTCGCGCCAGGTAGGTGTCGAAGTTGAGCGCCACCGCCGGCTTCAGCCCCGGCAGCAGGTGGCGGAACGCCGGCGGCAGCGACGACATCGGGTCCTCGTCGTGCGGGCCGTGCTGGTTCAGGGTGAGGATCATGATGAACACCGGTTGCCCCGGCCGCTTCACCTTGTCGTAGATGCGCTTGGCGGCGGCAAACATCTGCCGGTCGCTCTCCTCCCACTCGACCAGGCCCAGCTCGTTGACGTCGTACAGATGATCGAAGCCGTAGTCGCGATACGCGTTGCGGCCATTGATGAAACTGCCGACGGTGGGATAGATCGCGATGGTGCGGTAGCCCAGCCGGCGCAGCATTTGCGGCAGCGTGTCGCGCACGTGCGGCGCCAGCACGTAGGGTGCGTACATGCCGCCGGGGCCGAAGATGTCCTGCGGCATGCCGGTCAGGCTGGCAAACTCGCTGACCCAGGTGCCGCCACCGAACGTATGCGTGCGCAGCACGCCGTTGCCGCGGGTGCGCGCATCGGGCTGGAACATCGCCGCGCGGCAGGCCGGCACGCGGCAGTCGGTGAAGTTGGCCGGGTCGAACGTGCTCTCCTCCAGTACCTGCACGATGTCCGGGTACGGCGGCGGACGGCTGGACGGCCGTCCCGGCGCGGTCGCGCCCCACGCCTGCTGCGCCAGCCCGTCGCCGCTCATCGACGGCAGGTGCACCGCCGCGTCGCCGAAGCTGACGAAGAAGTTGGTCAGGTGCGCGTCGTCGGACAGCTTCTCCCAGGTGTTGCGCGCGTGCACGGCGGCGAACGGGCCGCTCGGCAGCATGCACCACCACCACGCCAGCGCGCCCAGCAGCAGCCCCGCGCCGCGCAACAGCCATGCCGGCCGCGCGCGAAAGGCGGAGAACACGCGCCAGTCCCAGCGCCAGGTGAGGTAGAGCAGCGGCGGCAACAGCACCAGCAGGCCGATGCCGAGCAGGTACAGATGCGGATAGTGGCGCAAGGTATCGAGCAGGCTGCTGCGCACGTAGTAGACGAAGTCCGCCGGCATCAGCTGCTCGTCGAGGTAGCGCAGCTTCATCACCGCGATGAACTTCAGCGCGACGAACAAGCCGCCGGCAAGCAGCAGCGCACTGGCGAAGCGCGCCAGCACGGCCATCAGCACCACGGCGCCGCACAGCATCAGCGCGGCGACGAACACGCGCTGCAGGGGCAGCGGCTCGCGCCAGGCCGTGCCTGCCACGCACAGCACGAACAGCAGCGCGGCCGCTGCGCACACCGCCGGGCCGCGGACGCGGCGCCATGGAATCGAACGCATGAGCTGCACCATCCCCCCGCAGAACCAAGCCTGCGACTGCATCTTACGACCTCGCCGGGCGTCGCGGCAGCCGTCCGATCTGCTAGCGTTGGCTGTCCCTCAGCGTCCGTTCCCGGAACCTTCATGTCTGTCCGATCCGCCCCGTTTGCCCTTCCCCTGCTGGCGCTGGCCGCGCTGGCGCTGGCCGGCTGCTCCGCGCTGCCGTGGCGCGCCGGCCGGGTGCCCGACGGCGCGCGCGCCAAGGTGGCGATCCTGGAAACCACCGACATCCACGCCAACGTGCTCGGCTACGACTACTACCGGCTGAAGGACGACCCCACGGTGGGCTTCGAGCGCACCGCCACGCTGATCCGGCGCGCCCGCGCCGAATACCCGAACCACTTCCTGTTCGATTCGGGCGACACCATCCAGGGCAGCGTGCTGGCCGACTACCAGGCCCTGGTCAAGCCGGTGGCCTGCGACCAGGAACTGGCGGTGTACCGCGCCATGGACGCGATCGGCTACGACGGCGGCACCCCCGGCAACCACGAGTTCAACTATGGCCTGGGCTATCTCTCGCAGGTCACCGGCACGCCGATGAACGTCGACGGCGGCCGCCACACGCATTGCGCCGGGCCACATTTCCCGCTGGTGCTGGCCAACGTCTACAGCGCGCGCGACGGCGCGCCGATCTTCAAGCCGTGGACGATCGTGGAAAAGACCATCGACGCCTACACGCCAGACGGCAGCCACATCCGCGTGCGGCTGAAGGTCGGCATCATCGGCTTCACGCCGCCGCCGATCATGCAGTGGGACCAGCACCACCTGGCCGGCAAGGTTACCGTCGCCGGCGTGGTCGAGGCCGCGCACAAATACCTGCCCGAGCTGCAGGCGCAACACCCGGACCTGATCGTGGCCCTGCTGCACGGCGGCCTCGACACCCACCCCTACACCAGCGACATGGAAAACGCCGGTTGGTACCTGGCCGGCGTGCCCGGCATCGACGTGCTGCTGCTCGGCCACTCGCACACGCAGTTCCCCGGTCCGCGCTATGCCGGCATGAAGGACGTCGACGCCCGCCGCGGCTTCGTGCGCAACGTGCCGGCGGTGATGGGCGGCTTCTTCGGCAAGGACCTGGGCGTGGTCGCGCTGGTGCTCAACCGCAAGGACGGCCGCTGGGTGGTCGACCTGGACAACAGCCACAGCGAGGTGCGGCCGATCTGCAAGGACAAGCACGACTGCGTGCCGGCCGATCCGGCGATCGCGCCGCTGGTGGCGGACGTGCAGGGGGCCGCGATCGCCTACGTCAATACGCCGATCGGCGAGAGCACACTGCGCATGAGCAGTTACTTCGCCGACGAGGGCAACATGAGCGCGCTGGCGCCGGTCAACGCCGCGCAGATCGACTATGTGCGCCGCGAACTGCCGCTCACCCACCCCGAGCTGGCCGACGTGCCGGTGCTCGGGGCCGCCGCCGCGTTCCGCACCGGCTTCGGCGGCCCCGCCGACTACACCGACGTGGCCGCCGGCCCGCTGACCCTGCGCAGCGCCGCCGACCTGTACTTCTATCCCAACACGCTGGCCGCGGTGAAGATCGACGGCGCCGGCCTCAAGGCCTGGCTGGAACAGTCCGCCCGCCGCTTCAACCGCATCGACCCGGAGCAGACCGGCGAGCAGGCGCTGATCAACAGCCGCTACACCGGCTACAACTTCGACCAGATCCAGGGCGGCATCCACTACGTGATCGACGTGTCCAGGCCGGCCGGCGAGCGCATCACCACGCTCACCTTCCAGGGCAAGCCGGTCGCGCCGACGCAGCCGTTCGTCGTGGTCACCAACAACTACCGCGCCAGCGGCGGCGGCCACTTCCCCGGCCTCGACGGCAGCAACATCGTGCTGGCCGCGCCCGACGGCACGCGCGAGATCCTGGCCCACTGGATCGAGCGCAAGCAGCACCTCGACGCGGCCGACCTCGAAGCCACCTCGTGGCGGTTCGCCCCGCTGAAGACGCGCGGCCCGGTGGTGTTCACCGGCGCGGCGAACAAGCTCGATGTAGCGAAAGCGGCAGGGCTGCACAACATCCGCCAGCTCAAGGACAACGGCGACGGCACGGCGGTGTACGCGGTCGACCTGTCGCACTGAAAGCGGCCAGGCCCGTTGCCGCGCCGCAACGGGCTTGCGCGCGGCGCAGCGCTGTTCCAATGTGCGCGGATGATTGATCGCCCCTCCCCGCCCGCGTGCGCAAGTTCCTGCTGAATCACCGCAAGCTCCTCGGCCTCGCCCTGCTGCTGATGCTGGCGCAGGCGGCCTGCGCGCAGCCGCCCACGGTGCAGTTGCAGGAACTGACCTGGACCGAGTTGCGCGCGCGCATCGAGACCGGCAGCACCACCGTCATCATCCCGATCGGCGGTATCGAGCAGAGCGGGCCGTATATCGCGCTGGGCAAGCACAACGCGCGCGCCGCGGCGCTGGCCGAGCGGATCGCGCGCGCGCTGGGCAACGCGCTGGTGGCGCCGGTGGTGGCCTACGTGCCCGAGGGCAGCATCGCACCGCCGAGCGGGCACATGCGTTTTCCCGGCACCATCACGGTGCCCGATGCCGCGTTCGAGCAGATGCTGGCGTCGGCGGCCGAAAGCCTGGCCGCGCACGGCTTTCGCCACGTCGTGCTGCTCGGCGACCACGGCGGCTACCAGCGCGACCTGCGCCGCGTGGTGGACCGGCTCAACAAGCACTGGGCCGGTTCGCCCAAGCACGCGTTCGCGCCGCCGGAATACTACGCCGCCAGCTCCACCGGCTACGCCGCGCTGCTGCGCCGGCGCGGTTACCGCGACGACGAGATCGGCACCCACGCGGCGCTCGCCGACACCTCGCTTCAGCTGGCAGTCGCACCGTCGATGGTGCGCGCCGATACACTGCGCCACGCGAGCGCGCCGGGCGCGGCCGACGGCGTCTACGGCGGCGATCCGCGTCGCGCCACCGCCGCGCTGGGCCAGCTCGGCGTGGACCTGATCGTGGCGCAGACGGTCGAGGCGATCCGCAAGGACGTCGCCGGACACTGACCTGCCCGCACCCCCCAACCGACATTCGTGGACCGGACATGCTGCCGAGGACCTTCACCATCAACGCGCACACCTCTCACCCGCACCGCCGCCGCGCCGGCTTCGCCCTGCTCGCCTGGCTCGCCAGCGGCGCGGCGTTCGCCGGCGGCGTGCAGACCGTCGCCGGCATGCCGCCGGTGACCAACCCGGCCAACCTCTATGGCGATGCCGGCGTCAACATGCTCAGCCCCGCGGTGGCCGGCGCGCTGGCGCGCATCTACGTGCCCAACCTGCGCTCGGACAGCGTCAGCGTGATCGACCCGGTGACGTTCAAGGTGGTCGACACCTTCAAGGTGGGCCGCAGCCCGCAGCACGTGGTGCCGGCCTACGACCTGCGCACGCTATGGGTCACCAACAACGCCGAGGACCGCCCCGACGGCAGCCTCACCCCGATCGACCCGACCACCGGCAAGCCCGGCCAGGCGGTGGCGGTCGACGACCCGTACAACATGTACTTCAGCCCGGACGGCAAGCACGCCATCGTGGTTGCCGAGGAAGACGCCCGGCTCGATTTCCGCGACCCGCACACGATGGCGCTGCAGTTCCGCCTGCCGGTGCCCGGCTGCAAGGGCATCAACCACGCCGACTTTTCCATCGACGGGAGCTACGCGATCTTCACCTGCGAGTTCGGCGGCAAGCTGGCCAAGATCGACATGGCCGCGCACAAGGTGCTCGGCTACCTGCCGCTGAAACACCGCGGCATGCCGCAGGACATCCGCGTCTCGCCCGACGGCAAGGTGTTCTACGTCGCCGACATGATGGCCGACGGCGTCTACCTGATCGACGGCGACAGCTTCAGCAAGATCGGCTTCATCGCCACCGGCACCGGCACCCACGGCCTCTACCCCAGCCGCGACGGCACGCGCCTGTACGTGGCCAACCGCGGCACCCACAAGATCCACGGCCCGCGCCACGGCAAGGGCAGCGTCTCGGTGATCGACTTCGCCACCCGCCAGGTCGTCGCCACCTGGCCGATCCCCCACGGCGGCAGCCCCGACATGGGCAACGTCAGCGCCGACGGCCGCATGCTGTGGCTCTCCGGCCGCTTCGACGACGTCGTCTACGCCATCGACACCACCACCGGCAAGGTGCGCAAGATCAAGGTCGGCATGGAACCGCATGGCCTCACCGTGTGGCCGCAGCCGGGGCGGTATTCGTTGGGGCATACGGGGATCATGCGGTAGGGCGGTCGGGGGATGGTGGTTCGCCACGATATGGCCTGAGCGGTCGATCGCTTGCGGCAACCGAATTTCCCCGCATAACCAGCACCTGTAGGAGCGCACCCTGTGCGCGATGCTCTTGCGCTTGTTGCATTCAAAGGCAAGAGCTTTCGTCTGCCTGCGGCAGCCGAGTTACTTTCTCTTTGCGTGGCCAAAGAGAAAGATAACCAAAGAGAAAGGCCACCCCGCTTGGCGCACAGGGGCCTCGGATAGAGCAGCGGGCCATCGTGGCCCGCACTTTTCAGAAGAGCCAGAGCGGAGCCGGAGCAACGCGCCGGACGCTACCTTCTCTATTTAACTTCCGCCGTCCCGATTTTGCCACTACTTGAAGGCACTGAATTCTAGCTTTCGCTGGAATGACGAGTAAAAACTTGATCAGAGCATCCCTAATGGAGGCCCTTATGTTGAAGCTAAACCACGCGCCCGTAAGAGGCAAGGTAAACTTTCGCCAGATCAACTGTTGTCGCGGCCAGCAACTTCAGGAATCGCGCCGCTTTCAGGACTTGATCGGGATCCGGGAATTGCGTATTGGATGTCGGGTGAGCGACTTGATTCCTCTCGTCCATTATCGCGTTTAGCCTCGCCTGAGCCTCCACAGTTGTCTGCCCTTCCGACGCCGTCCCCAATGCGAGCTTCACGGTCGCCTGCTTGCCAACGTCCTTCCAGAAGTCCTGCATGCCGACCCGCTTGAGAATGTCAGCAAGTACCCGGTCCTTCATATTCGATTCTGTGAGAGACAGTACCGTCGAGCTAATGCTCAAAGGAGCACTCGTTGTACCCTTGCTCGCAACAAGCGAGGCAAGCAGAGCGTCGGCTTGGCCTTCATCATAACCAAAACGTCTAGGATTCTGGGCCACCTCAAGAGTTCGAATTTTTAATTCACTTCTGATTGCGTCGGGCAAGTCGGAATAACTGGACGAACGTGATGCGATTTGATCCGCGACTACTTCCACTATCTGCCGAATGCAGTACTCAAAGCGGCCGGCTAGATATAGCTGCAATGATCCCGATAAAACTGGCAAGTCCGTTCGTCGACACTTCGAAGCTTCATGCAACGATGTCGCGGCCGGCCACAGATCCGCGTCCTCGGCGTCCTTGGCCGGAGGAGTGCTGGCTCCGAAATCCTTGAAGCTTTTTACAAGGGCAAGAAGATGCTCCGCCCGCCCCACATCTGCATCTAGGTCACGAAGGACTGAGTCTAGCCCACTTATGTCGATCTGGCTCATGGTGATCTGCATTAGGACTGCAAAATATATGTGGCCAATTCGACGCGCTGCCTAACAGATTCGATCGTATTACCTCGACCGACAAGTATCTCGTATGAAGAGCGATTGCTTAATGCGCGAGACATAGCCGCGTTAATCTCGGCCTTCCGGCTTTCGACATCTGTTTGAGGCTTTAGACTAAGCGCGATCATTAGCGCATCGTACAGAGGGCGGCTCGGCCGCTTGGTCGTTGGCAATCGAAATGGCGCTTGGTCAAAGACATCGACCAAACGCGACAGAGTCTGGGTGAATCGGGTTTCTAGCTCATTTTCCTCTGAGGAGCCAATGTCTTTATTTCTGTCCATAAATTTATCTAGAATCCGCCGCAATGAACCAGATCGCTTATTTACTATTGCATCTTGAAGCGCGAAGACTCGGAGCACAAGCTCGGCGTCAGCGAGAGAGGCAAACAATGCGTTTTTTAGTAATTCTTCAGAAGGTTCGGTGTCTTCGGTATTTTTGAATGGCGGAATTCCCCAGGTCTTTGTGAACGGGTCGGTTCGTGCCAGTCGAATCAACAGTGCATTAAGTTTTCCCGGGTAGAGTGCATTACGCAACTCCTGTGGATTGAGTCTAATCCCGCCTGTATTCAAACGGTCGAACAGTACGCGGCGGACATCAATATCATCTGCGCCCACCCCCTTCGTCTCAGCGAGCAGAACAACCGCAGGTAGACTTCGACGCAGTAATCCTTTTTGTAAAACTATCGGCAGGTCATTGAATCTTTTTTTCTCTAGTTCCGGCCAGTACTCGAGACTGGAGAGAGGGAAGTCGTTTGCCAGAAAAGATCGAATAGTTTCGATCCTCTGCCTGCCATCAATGACTTCATACTCGTTATAATCGTGCTCAAATAGGAACACGGGAGGCACAGGAATGTTGAGTAGAAACGATTCGATCAAAAGTGACCGTTTCTTATTAGTCCAACGAAGTCGTCGCTGGTAACCGGGCGCAGTATCGATCAGTTCTTTGCCAGGCTGAAGCGCGTGTTTCAAGTAGTCGAGCTGATAGTCCTTAGTCTCCCGCACGACCCTTAGCTGGCTCCGGGCGTATTTCTCGCCGGGATCCTGCGGTTGCACGGCAGCGGCCCCGGATGCTTCTGATGTCTCATCCTCGAACCACTCTTCGACTTCGTCCTGACTAACTGTTGGTTTAGTGCTCATGAGTTTTCTTTGGTTGTTCGATGGCGGAGATTTCGAGCCTAACAACTGCGGCCATATACATATGCGCATACTTACCCATATAGGATCATCTCACAGGCGTCCCGGACGTGCCCGTACCATAGTCATTGGCACGATGGCGAAAGGTCTATGGTCGAAAGCAGAGTTCCACAATCGGCACTAGTAAATCGGTGGACCCCTTCCCGCGATCATGCGCCGAGCTTTGGCGCGGCCAGCCTCCTCAGGGCCACACCACAACCACCGTAACGATCAGCAACAACGCCAGCGGATACAAACTGGAACGATCAAACAGTCGCGCAGCAGCACGGCCATCGCGGGTCAGCCGCGAAACCGGGACGGAGGAAATTAAATAAAGGAGGAAGCGGCCGGCGCGCCGCTTCCGCTTTGCTCTGGCTCTTCTGAAAAGTGCGGGCCACGATGGCCCGCTGCTCTACCCGGGGCCCCTGTGCGGCGGTGAGGCGGGGACGACAGGCCGCGCAGCGGGCGTTGCCAAGGATGCCCGCTCGAAAAGCCCGGCCCCGGCTCACGGACTTGCCGGGCAGGATGCCCGGCAAGCGCCAAGCGGGGTGCTCTTTCTCTTTGGTTACTTTCTCTTTGAGCACGCAAAGAGAAAGTGACTCGGTCGCCGAAGGCGATCGACCGCTCTTGCCTTTGATGTCCTGGATCGAAGGAAACACGCGGGTACGAGCGCGTTGATCGTGAGGATTTGACGGGCATGAGTGACGCGCGGGAAAGCCGGCGGGCAGTGCCCGCCCTACGTCCACCTTCCGGATCATGCGCCGGACTTCGGGGCGAACGGCACACTCAAGGCAACAACACGAACACCGTCACGATCAGCAACAACGCCAGCGGATACAAACTTGAGCGGTCGAACAGCCGCGCGGCCGCGCGGCCATCGCGGGTCACCGCCAGCCGCACCGCCGGCACCACCAGCAGCACCACACCAGCCAGCAGCACGGCGAACTGGAACGACCAGCCCAGCATCAGCGGCGAGAGCCGCGCCAGCAGCAGGCTGCCGGCGACGACGAGACCGAGCAGCCCGAGCACCAGCCAGCCGGCGACGCGCAGGCCGAACACCAGCGGGATGGTGCGCGCGCCGATGGCGCGATCCTCCTCGATGTCGTTCCAGTCCGCGGGGATGTTCTGCCCGCCCACTTCCCACAGCATCAGCCAGCCCAGCATCAGCGCCAGTCCCGCCAGCGAGGGCGACGGCACCACGGCGAACACGGCGGCGACGGGGCCGGCGGATTTCACCAGGCCGCTGACCACGGTGCGCCACCAGGTGACCTTGAGCAGTTTCACGTAGGCCAGTTCCAGCAGCGCCGCGGCGATGAGGATGGCGAGGATCCACGGGTTGAGCAGCCAGATGCCGAGCACGGCCAGCGCGAACCACAGGCCGAACCAGGCCAGCGCGCCTTTCATGCTGATCAGGTTCTGTGCCAGCGGGTAGCGCATCGCGGAGGCCTCCACCGCGTAGCCGGGGGTGAGCCCGCGCGCCACCTTCTGGCGGTCGTCGCGGACGCCGGCCAGGTCGTTCAGCGCGTAGATCGCGGTATAGCCGGCCAGTGCGGTGCCCAGGCAGAGCGCCAGCACCGGCCAGGCGGGGAAATGGCCGAGCCACAGCAGGGCGACGAAGCCGGGCATGGCGATGTCGAGCACGCCATGCAGCGAGCGCGAGAGGGCGAGGAAGCGGCGCATGTGTTCAACCCCGCTTCGTGAAGCTGGCCATGTAGTTGATGTCCTCGCGCCCCGGCGCCACGCGGAAGCTGCGCTTGAGCGGGTGGTACATGAGGCTCGCCACGGCGTTGAACTGCAGCCCCGCCGCACTTGCCCACGTGCGCATCTCGGTCGGGCGGATCAGCTTGCGGTAGCTGTGCGTGCCGCGCGGCAGCAGGCCGAGGATGTACTCGCCGGCCACGATGGCGAAGGCGAACGCCTTGAAGTTGCGGTTGATGGTGGAGAAGAACGCCACGCCGCCGGGCTTGAGCAATCGTGCGCAGGCGGCAATCACGCGCGCCGGCTCGGGCACGTGTTCGAGCATCTCCATGCAGGTCACCGCGTCGAACGTGCCGGCTTCCTCGCGCGCCAGTGTTTCCACGTCGATCTCGCGGTAGTCGATGGCCAGTGCGCCGCGCTCGGCATGCTGGCGCGCGACCTTGAGCGACAGCGTGGACAGGTCGATGCCGGTGACCCGCGCGCCGTGCTTCGCCAGCGCCTCGGCGAGGATGCCGCCGCCGCAGCCCACGTCCACGACGCGCGGCGCGGTGCCGGTCAGCCGATCGGTGATGAAGCGCAGGCGCAGGCCGTTGATGGCGTGCAACTGGCCCATCTTGCCGTGCGGGTCCCACCACAGTTGGGCGATGCGGTCGAAGTGCGCGATCTCCGCGGCGTCAACATTCGGCGAGTCGGTCATGGGCGGGTGCGATCCAGGATTGCAGGGTGGCGATGGCGGCGTCGAGTTCGCCGCGGCGGATGTCGTTGACGAACACGCCGGCACCGACGGCGATCGGCAGTGGCACGCGCTGGGCGCCGTTGCGGTGCTCGACGCGATCGAGCAGCGATTGCCACATCAGCGCGCCGTCGAGCAGTTCCAGCGGCGGCGCGAGGCCGAGCCGGCCGACCAGGGCGAGGATGCGCGCGGCGGCGGCATCGGCGAGCAGGCCACGATGGTGGGCGATGGCGACGGAGACCAGGATGTCCAGCAGCACCGCCTCGCCGTGCAGCAGGCGATCCTCGTGGCGCGTTTCCAGGCCGTAGCTGAAGCTGTGGCCGAAGTCGACCACGCGTGCCAGCTCGTCCTCGAACAGGTTGGGCGCCAACTCTTGCAGCATGTCGTCGATGCTGCGGTCGAGGATGGCGCCGCCGTGCTCGCCCTGGAACGCGCCGGCCACGCTGGCGGCGCCGTGGCGTTCCAGTTGCGCGAACAGCGCCGCATCCTTGATCACGGCGAGCTTGATGATCTCGCACACGCCGTTGTGCAGGTGGCGGCGCGGCAGCGTGCGCAGCAAGCTGCGATCCAGCAGCACGCGGCGCGGCGGCTCGAAGCTGCCGAGGCGGTTCTTGCGGCCGTTGAAGTTGATCCCGGTCTTGATCCCCACCGCCGCATCCACGTAGCCCATCAAGGTGGTGGGCACCTTGATGTGCGGCACGCCGCGGCGGTAGCTGGAGGCCACGAAGCCGACCACGTCGGTGAGCACGCCGCCGCCGATGGCGAGGATCGGCTCGTCGCGGCGGTGGATGGGGAACTCGTCCAGCGCGCGCAGCAGGTGCTGCCACGCCTCCATCGTCTTGCCGCCCTCGCCGCCGGGCAGCGCGACGATGCGCGCGGTCACGTCGTGCTGCGCAAAGTAGGCGGCGAGGCGCACGCCGTGGTGACGCAGCACCACCTCGTCCACCACCACGAACCGGCGGCCGCCGGCGCGGCGGCCGTCGGCCAGCAAGGCGTCGCAGGCCGGATCGAACACGTCCGCGACGTTGCACAGCTCGTACTCGACGCGGCGCGTCTCGCTGACCCGCCAACGCGTGACCACCGCGTTCACGCGACCTCCCGCCATGCCGCGCGTTGCGCCAGCACCTCGCGCGCCACCGCCTGCGCGGCGGCCAGGTCGTGGTGGCGCCAGTGGCCGCATTGCTCGATGCGCGCGTAGGGCACGGCGGTGGCGCCGAGCACGCCGTAGAGCACGGTTTCCAGGGTCCGCTCGATCACCTCGCGACGACCCTCGTTCAACAGCGTGAGGTAGAAACCGGTCCGGCAGCCCATCACGCCCACGCCGATGAAGTGCCCCGGCAGCAGGCGGCCGAAACCCTCCAGCAGGAAGTGCTCCAGCGAATGCGCCTCGACCGTGCTCAGGCAGGCGTCGGCATTGGGCAGGCGCCAGCGCAGGTCGATGGTGCAGACCACGTCGCCGCCCGCCCCCGCGTGCACGCCGCGCAACTTCACGCTGGGTGCCTTCAACCGGCGGTGGTCCAGCTCGCCGACGGTGTCGGCGGCCCAGCCCCAGGCGTCGAGGTCGATCCGCATCGATCAGCCCTGCGCGATCGCGGCGAGGTGGCGATGGCTGGCCTGCAACGCCTCCTGCCACGCATCCACGTGGTGATAAAGCTCCACCGAACCGAAGCCATGGAAGCCGTGCGCGTTCAGCGCGGCGAAGCTGGCCGCCAGATCCAGCGTGCCCTCGCCGGGGATCTCGTGGAAATGCACGACGCCGGTGCGCGTGTTGGCGACCATGACGTCCACCAGCGCGGGGCCGCGCGCGCCGCGCAACCAGGCGAGGATCGGGTGGGCGCGCTCCAGCGCGTCGAAGCTGATGCCGGGCACCGAGATCAAGTAGGTGAAGATCTCGTCGTCCAGCGGCGAGGTGCCGGCATGCAGGCTGCCGTAATCCACCCAGCGTGCCGCTCGCGCGAGACCGGCACGCGCCAGCAGGGCATCGATGCGCCGCTGCCGCGCGGCATCCGGCGCGCGATCGGCGAAGTACAGCGGGTGACTGCCATCCAGCAAGAGGTAGTCGGCGCCGTCGGGGAAATACACCAGCGTGCTGGCGTGGTCGAGGTTGACGGCGAGCGCGTCGCTGTCTTCCGCGATCTTCAGGTTCCAGCCCGCGCGCGCATCGGAGATGTGCAGGTAACGCGCCTGCGGCGCGGCCTGCGCCAGCGCGGCGAGGTAGTCCGGCTCGGAGCAGTAGGCATGGCAGAGGTCGATGTGCAGCGCGAAGCGCGGCGAACCGACCGCGGCGATCAGCGCCTGGCCCTGCGCCAGCGTCTCGATCGCCATGCCGGGCTCGGGTTCGATCAGCAGGGTGATGTCCTCGTCGTCGCGGATCTCGCCCAGACACTCGCGGATGGACTCGGCCAGCACGTCGAGCGGGTCCACCTGCGGCTGGCGCACATGCTCTTCGCGCACGAAGCCGCTGCCGCAGGTGACCACGTTCGTGCCCAGCTGTCGCGCCACGCGAATGCCGCGCTTGACCAGGTCGATGCGCCGCTTGCGCCCGGCCGTGTCCAGCGACATCAGCGAAGGCTCGTGCGGCCGCGAGGGCGTGAAGAAGTGCGAAGCGGTGGCCACGCAGGCCGGCGCGATGCCGGCGCGCGCCAGTCGATGCTTCACTGCACCGAGATCGTCGTCGCCGAGGTCGAACGGATTGAAGTGGTCGCGATGAAAGGCGATCTCCATCCCCGCATAGCCCGCGCGCGCCACCGCGTCGATGGCATCGAGGAAGGGCAAACGGGTGAGTCCGAAGCTGCTGTACGCGAGATCGATCATGCGCCGTGCCGGAGCGTGAGCCCGGTGTGGACAAAGTGGCGCAAGCGTGTCGGCGCGGTGGCCGGGTCGCCTTGATTCAGGTCAACGAAAGCGGCAACGGGAAGCGGGCGCGACAAAACGCGTCGATGCCGGCGACCGCCATCGTGCGCCGCGTTCGCCGGATTTGTCCTTCACCACCACCCTCGGCCGTGGCGCGAGGCGGCCTCGCGATCCGCCGCGGATCGCGCTGGACCGATACCGGGCGGCTCATCGGATGAACCGCACCGAGCCCACGCAGACGCTCACGACCTGCATCGCCGGCACCGGCTGCAACGGGACGAGCGTGATGCTCACCCTTCCTCCCGCCTCCAGTTTGCCCCCGGTCGCGACGATGAACGTGCCGGGGTTGTCCGGCGGAAACAAGCTGAAGCTTCCGAGGTAGCCAGCCTTGCCATCGCGGGCGTGGAAACGCACCACGAAGGAAATCGGTATCCGCTGCGGATTGACCACCCCGGCGACCACCACCCGGACGAACGCCTGCTCCGACGCGGCGACGGAAGCGGCCTCGACAGGCTGTTCCAGCGTCGGCGCCGCCAGGCTCAACCGGTGCCCGGAGCCCGCGCAACTGGCATGCTCGTGGCCACCGGCGGCCACGCCGGCGCAGGCGGCATGCAGGCACAGTGTCACCAGCAGCAGTTGCATGCGCTGCCGTATCCGATGGCCGGTGCGCCCGGGAAAGCTCATCCGTCGCTGGCCCTCACGTGTACCGGCGCGATGAGGAAACCGACGTTCTTCAGCATCAGCGGCATCGCCGGTTGCCGGAACTTGCCCTCGGCCGGCACGGCCACGATCTGCACCGCCAGCGGCTGGTCGGTTCGCACCACGCCGTTCCGGTGCAGCCGCTTCAGCGTCTGCGTCACATCGATGATGAAGTCGGTCTTGTGATGATGCGACGGGTGATCACCGGAATCGTCGGACGTGGCCTGCGTCCCGAAAAAAGCGTAGCTGCCGGCGTAGTGGATGTCGCTGGTCGGTGTCTGCGCATTGGCATCCGGCAGGTTGATGAACACGCGCACGAAGAAGTCGTTGGCTTGCGGCTGCTGCGCGTAGTCCACGTTCAAGAACACGCGTTCCCGGCGCGCGTCGGACTCCAGCAGTGCCGCAAGGTCCGTGGTCGTCAGGCGGGCCTGCCGTGACACCGGGCGGTCCAGGCGAAGCGTTACGTTTGCGGCGATCGGCACGCGTCGCCTGATGTCGAATCGCACCGGCGCACCCTTGCGGATGCGCGCCTCGATCAGCTTGGCCTGCTGCGCGCTCAGCCTGAGCATGTCCAGCGGCGTGGCAAAGTCCCCGACCCTGCTGCTTTCGTAGCGGTAGCTGAGCAGCGGCAGCAGCGGCGTGACACCCGCGCTGATGCTGACGGGGTTTCCGTTGCCATCGACGAAATGATTCCACGTGGTGTTGATCCAGGTCGGATCGCTCGGGTTGTCGTTGTGCAGTTCGATGTTCCACTTGGCCCAGCAGTAATCGACCATGCAGTGATGCGCCCAGAAAATCGGGTCCTGCGGCGAGCCACCCGTACCCATGTCCATGCCGATGATGACGTGTGCCGTGTTGTGCGGCGTGCCTTCGAGCTGCGAGCTGAAGGTGATGAAGTTCGCATCCGAGAGAATGGTGGTCATGGTCGGATCGTTGAACGCGGCATTCGACCCGACGGTGGTGTTGCTGCGCGGATGGTCGAGGGCGCTGCCGGCGGCCGTGAACGCCGGATGCATCGCGGGGTACCGGTTCCAGTTCCAGTAGGGCAGGCCGAAGCTCTTCTCCCCGGTCAGTTGCTGGCAGATGCGTTCGAAATACAGCAGATAGGCGCGGTGCCAGGAGAAGAAATGCACGGTGCCGTGCTGGCACAGGTTGAAGCCGCCGCTGACCGTTCCGTGCAGGGCGGCCTGCGCATTCCAGCTGCGCGGGTCGGAATCCGGCAGCGCACGCATCTTGATGACGGCCTCCCGATAGACGTCCAGCGCGTGCTGGACTTCCGGCGAGCCGGTGCGCAGGTAACGGCGCACGGGCCGGTTCTGGATGTCCTTGATGAGTTGCTCGCAGCCGCCGAACATCGCCGAGGTGACCAGGCCCAGGCTCACGAGGCCCAGGCCCTTCACGAACACGCGCCGATTCATGTCGCTTGGTTGATCCAGGTAGTTCATCCCGGTGCCCTCCCAGCTCGTTGGATAAATGCCCTCGAAAGGCGCACGTTGCGGAGACGACGATGTACCCCTCAGCGCAGCCAGAACCACAGGCCGCTGGCGATGGCCACGGCAGCGGCAATGGCAAGCACCCCGACGGTGAAGTTGAGCGTCGAGCTCACGTTGCAGCCGGGCGTTCCCTTTGCCGCATCCCCGCGTTCCGATGTGCTCATGTCCGTCGACCCCGCTCAGAAGTACACACAATGCTTGCTCCACCTCACCAGCGCGATTTGCACGTTGGTGAGCACCGGGTTGGCGACCGGCGTCACCGGGTTCATCAGGTTGGCCGTGTCGCTGTCGTGCGGCAGCCAGCAGGCGTGACCCATCTCGTGGGCAGCCACGAACGCCTGGTCGGTCGGCTTGGCCTCGATGACCACGTAATTGTGAGTCGAGGCGAAGCTGCAGCCGTTGGTTCCGCTCGGGGTGACGTCCCGCACGATGAACACGATGATCTCCGCGCCCAGTCCGATCAGCCTGCGGAAGCTGTCCTTCGGCTTGCAGGTGGCGGAGGCGAACTCGAAATACGAGCCACCGACCCACCAGTCGCTGAAAAAGCCGCCGCCGTCGCAGCCAACTACCAATCCGTCGTCGGGAGCCGCGACATCGGTGTGGCAGATGCCGGTGAAGATCATCCGGATGTTGCACAGACGATCGTAGAGATCGATGGCGGCGTCGACCTGGCGCTGGATATCGGCGTCGGTGACGATGGGGCGGCCATTCACCGACGGCACCACCACGCCGAAGTACATCTTCTTGCGCAGGCGGATGCCCAGCAGCGAGCCGAGGAAGTCGAACAAGCCGACCAAGCGCCAGATCACTTCGGTCACCCAGTTGATGATGGTGCGCAGAATGCCGCCGAGGATCGGGATGCTGAGAACCATCTCGACGAGGAAGCCGATCGCGTCGAGCACGACGTTGACCATCTCGCACACCACGCGCGTAACCCACTTGCCGACGGTAACGACCACGAAGGTGACGACCTTCACCAGTACCCAGGTCATCCAGCACAGCCACTTGTTGCAGCACAGGCACCACCAGTTGCAGTCCTGCTCCTCGCAGACTTTCTGCAACTGGTTCACCCAGGTCTCGATGGGTTTCTCGACCTGTTCCTCGACCCAGTCCTGGACTTCCTTGCATACCCGCCCCATGGTCACGACTCCGTTGGCAAGGGAAACCGCACCGCGCGACGCGGCCGTCGCGCCAGGCAGCGATCCAGGCGACGCAGCAGCAGGGACAGACGCAAGCGGTTGCCGACAATGCCGGCCAGCTTGCCGAGAACGGCCGCCGCCACCAGTACGCCGATGCCCCGCAGCAGCGCCCCCGCGCTCACGCCCAAGCCGCCGGCAATCCACCACGCCAGCTGCACCACGAAACAGCCCGACACTGCCAACGCCGCAACCGCGCATCCGCACGCCCGGTGCAGGCGGTTCACGCGCGTCTGCAGAGCCGCCGTGGCGCTGCGGAACATCGGTGGGGAAAGGATGATGCGGGTGGCAGGCGAGATCGCGAATGGCAGCCACAACGTGTGGCGAAGCTGCGCCAGCGACGAGCGCGAGTCGATGCGCCAGGAGTTCGGGCGAGCAGGTGCGGTCGGCCCCGTGCGTGCCAGCCGTCCCTCGGCGCGGGGCGGGGCAGTTGGCCTGGCCCTACGCTGCCACCACGCGACGGGCTCGGTTCGCGGCACCGGTTGTTGCGCCGTCTCGCGTTCCCTGTTCGCAGCGTTCCTCTCGCGCACGTGCTGCCCCTCCCGCCCGCGATGCCGGTTGCCGGCACCGCCCTGTTCGGCGTGAGCAAGTCACGTGCCATCCCGGCGGGCACGCCGCAGCCCGCCCTGTATCGGCTTCCACGCGCGTCCCCGCCTTGACGAATGGGGCAGCGCCGACCCGCTTTCACTCCGCTGGCGGGTCATGCGCTACCCGGCGCCCGGCTCAATCCACCGGCGTATGCCGCGAGCGGCTCACCTCGACGGGCGCCACCGCGCTGGCCTTGTTCGACCACGACTGGCGGACGTAGCTGACCACGGCGGCCACGTCCTCGTCGCTCAGTTGCTGCGCGAATGGCGGCATCGAGTACGGCCGCGGATTGGCCGCGGTGGCCGGCGCGAAGCCACCCAGCAGCACGCTGCGGATCGCATTGATGCTGGTCGGTCCGGTGACCGAGGTGTTGCCGTCCAGCGGCGGATAGATGCCGGCCACGCCCTGGCCGTTGTCGCCGTGGCAATCGGCGCAGTGCTTCGCGTAGAGCTTGCCGCCCTGCTCGTGGCTGGCCGCCTGGGGGAACGCGACCGGTGCGGCCGGCGCGCGCGGCGGCAACGCTTGCAGGTAGGTCGCCACCGCCTGCAGGTCGGCGTCGGTCATGTGCTGGGTGCTCAGCCGCACCACGTCGGCCATCGGTCCGAATGCGCTGCCTTTGGACGACTGGCCGGTCTTCAGCAGGTCGATGACGTCCTGCGCGCTCCAGCCTTCCAGGCCGCCGCCGCTGCGCGTGCTGAGATCGGGCGCATACCAGTCCAGCTGCGGGATCTGGCCGCCGGTGAGGTGCTGGTTCTGCTCGATGCCGCCGAGCGAATCGCGCGGCGCGTGGCATTCGTTGCAATGGCCCAGCCCCTGCACCAGGTAGGCGCCGCGATTCCACTGCGGCGACTGCGCGGGATCGGGCTGGTACACGCCGGGCTTGAAGTACAGCGCGCGCCACGCCACCAGGCTGCTGCGCACGTTGTAGGGAAACTCCAGGCCGGTCGGCTGCGCCGGCTGGTTCACCGGCGGCAGCGATTTCAGGTAGGCGAAGATCGACAGCGCATCGTCGCGCGTGACCCTGGTGAACGAGGTGTAGGAGAACACCGGGTACAGCAGCTGGCCGTGGCGACCCTTGCCCAGGTGCAGCGCGGCCCAGAAATCGTCGAAGCTCCATTGGCCGATGCCGGTGTCCGCGTCCGGCGTGATGTTCGGCGCCGGCACGTCGCCGAACGGCGTGGCCAGCGAGCGGCCGCCCGCATACGGCTGGCCGCCGCGCGCGGTGTGGCAGGCGGCGCAGTCGCCGACGGTGGCCAGGTACTTGCCGCGCTCGATCCGCGCCGGATCGACCAGCGCGGCCGCATCGGCCTCGCGCTGGACCGGCGTGGACGGTGCGCGCTGGTCGCGCGCGAGATACCACCACGCTGCCGCGCCGATCAGCAGCAGGACCACCAGCAAGCCGACGCCGCGTCGCAACCACTTCATGGATTCACCTCGCTGTGGCCCATCACGCACCAGCCCGGCAGCGGCGTCGTCTGCGCCGCGGCGGGCTGCGGGTGCATGTCCGCCGCCGGCGCGTGGCTGGCCAGCCACGCGGACACCGCGGCGATATCCGACTCGCGCATGCGGTTGGCCACCACGCCCATGCAATACGGCCCTTCCGCCGCGCGGGTGTGCGTGCGCCACGACACCAGCTGGTTGCTGATGTAGCCGGAGGACAGACCGACCAGGCCCGGCATCATCGGCTCGAAGCCGGTGAGCTTGTCGCCGTGGCAGCTTACGCACGAAGGCACGGCGCGGGCCGGATCGCCGTGCAGCACCACCTGTTCGCCGCGGCGCAGGACCTCGGCCGGCACGGCGGGCTGCGGCCAGCGGAGGTACGGCAGATCCTGCGCGGCGAAGTACCCGGCGATCTGGCGCAGGTACGGCTGGCTCAGCTGGCGCACCACGTATTCCATCGGCGCGTGCCGGCGCTGGCCCGACTGGAAGTACTCCAGTTGCTGCAGCAGATAACCCGCCGGCTTGCCGGCCAGGCGCGGCGCCAGCACGCCATCGGGCGAACCCTCGCCGCGCGCGCCGTGGCAACTGGTGCACGCGGCCACGCGCTGTTCCAGGGTGTCGGGAGCGGCTGCTGCCAGCGCGGCCGCGGCACTGCAAAACGCAAGCAGCGCGACCGCCGCGCGAAGCGACGAGCGTCGGTAAGGGGGACGGATCATCCGCCCATGGTAATCCCGGGCGCCGTTTCACCGGGGACTCGCGACATCCTGCCGCACTGCCGCCCGAGCGCCGAAGCCGCTGCCGGGCAGGCGAAAAGTTGCAAATGAATCTGTTGACCGCAGCGCAACATTGCCCGTATGGTCGATGCATGTCGCCGATTTCCGCCCCCGCCCGCCTGTTTGCCGCCCCGGTTCGCACCGGCGCCGCGACGGTGCGCGCGGGCGCCATCGCCACGACTACCCGCACGATTACCACCGGTACTACGAGTCCCGGGCGGAGCGTCGTGCGCAGCTGAAGTTTCCACGCAACGGCCCGCCCTCGACGAGGCGGGCCGGCTGATACCGACACGCCAGCGAGCACGGGCCTCCACCGGAGAGGCCACCGTGATCACCTGTGCACCCGAGCAAGCCAAGCATGTTCCGCTGCCGCCGCTGTCCCCGCATGCCACCGGCAGCACGCGGCTGCGCACGCTGGCGGTGGGCGTGATCGGCCCCGGCCGCGTCGGCAGCGCCCTGCTCGCCCAGCTGCGTGCGGCGCAGCCGCGGCTGGCGCGCACGCTCGGCCTGGACCTCAGGCTTTGCGGCGTGGTCGCCCGCAAGCGCATGTGGCTGGATTGCGACGATGCCGAACTCAACGACCGCCACGGCGGCGCGCAGACCTGGCGCCCGAATGATCTGGACGCGTTCGCCGCGCACGTGCGCGGCACCGATGGCCGCCATGCGCTGCTGATCGACTGCAGCGCCAGCGACGAAGTCGCCTCGCACTATCCGCAGTGGCTGGCCGCGGGCATCCACGTGGTGACGCCGAACAAGCTCGCCGGCAGCGGCCCGCTGCCGCGCTGGCAGGCGATCCACACCGCCTGCGCCGGCGGCGCGCGCTTTCGCTGCGAGGCCACCGTCTGCGCCGGCCTGCCGGTGGTGCAGACCCTGCGCGACCTGCTCGACACCGGCGACGAACTGCTCGCGGTGGAAGGCATGTTCTCCGGCACGCTGGCCTGGCTGTGCAACCGCCACGACGGCCGGCAACCGTTCTCCGCACTGGTGCGCGAGGCGCATGCGCTGGGCTATACCGAGCCCGATCCGCGCGACGATCTTTCCGGCCTGGACGTGGCGCGCAAGCTGGTGATCCTGGCGCGCGAGGCTGGCTGGCCGCTGTCGCTGGAAGACGTCGACCTGGAAAGCCTGGTGCCGGCATCGCTCGCCGCACTGGACCGCGAGGAGTTCTTCGCGCGGCTGGGCGAGCTCGATGCGCCGATGGCCGCCGCGCTGGCCCGCTCGCGCGAGGCTGGCGGCGTGCTGCGCCATGTTGCCCACCTCGACCGCCATGGCCACGCCAGCGTGCGACTGCAGGTGCTGCCGGCCAGCCACGCGTTCGCGCACACGCGGCTGACCGACAACGTGGTGCAGTTCAGCACGCGCCGCTACTGCGATAATCCGCTGCTGGTGCAGGGTCCGGGCGCCGGGCCGGAGGTCACCGCGGCCGGCGTGTTCGCCGACCTGCTGCGCATCGCCGAATCGCTGGCGGTGCATGCATGAACACGCCGCTACAGGAACCGCTCATGGCTGCACACGCACGACCGCCGCACCTCGCCCACGCCTTCGCCCCGGCCAGCGTCGGCAACGTCGGCGTCGGCTTCGACCTGCTCGGCCACAGCGTGGCCGGCGCCGGCGACCGCGCCGAGGTGCGCCGCATCGAGGAACCGGTGGTGCGCATCGCCGCCATCCGCGGCTGCGTGGAAGGCCTGCCGCTCGACCCGCGGCACAACACGGCCGGCACCGCGCTGCTGTCGCTGCATCGCGCACTGAAGCTGCCGTTCGGTTTCGAGCTGGTGCTGCACAAGGGCATTGCGCTGGGCTCGGGCATGGGCGGTTCGGCGGCCTCGTGCGTGGCCGCACTGGTCGCCGCCAACGCCTTGCTGGAACAACCGCTGTCGCGCGAGGCGCTGTACCCGTTCGCGCTCGACGGCGAGGCGGTGGCCAGCGGCAGCCGCCACGGCGACAACCTCGGCTCGATGCTGCTCGGCGGCCTGGTCCTGGCCACCCACGAGCGCCTGGTGCGCATCGCCGTGCCGGCGGCATGGCACTGTGCGCTGGTGCATCCGCACGTGGTGCTGGAGACGCGCCGCGCGCGCGCCGCGCTGGCCGGCCACTACGAGCTGGGCGAGTTCGTGGCGCAGAGTTCGAACCTCGCCCTGGTGCTGACCGGCTGCCAACGCGGCGACGCGACGCTGGTGCGCGAAGGCCTGAAAGACGTGCTGGTGGAACCGCGCCGCGCCCCGCTGATACCGCACTTCGCGCAGGTGAAGCAGGCCGCGCTCGACCACCACGCCCTCGGCGCCAGCATCTCCGGCGCCGGCCCCAGCGTGTTCGGCTGGTACGACAACCGCGCCGATGCCGAGGCGGCCAGCGTGGCGATGCAGGCCGCCTTCGCCGACGCCGGGCTGGACAGCGATGCGTGGGTGTCGCCGATCGAGGGGCCGGCGGCCGAGTTGATGGATTCGCTCGACCAGGACTCGCAACCATGATGATCGTAGGGCGGGCACCGCCCGCCGGCCCCTCTTCGCGCATCGTCGCAATCGCGGCGGGCAATGCCCGCCCTGCGCCTGTAGGAGCGCACCCAGTGCGCGAGCTCTTCCTGGCACGCGACAAAGGCATCGCGCACGGGGTGCGCTCCTACAGCAGGGGTGGCGGTCATGCATGAACCTCTGCGTTATCACAGCACGCGCAGCAGCAGCACGGAAACCGTACCGCTCAGCCACGCCATCGCCGCCGGCCTCGCCCCCGATGGTGGCCTGTACGTGCCCGACCACCTGCCACGGCTCGATCCTGCCGCGTTAGACCCGCACGGCACACTGGCCGACACTGCCACCACCTTGCTGGCACCGTTCTTCGCCGGCGATGCACTGGCCGAAGACCTGCCCGCGATCTGCGCCGAAGCCTTCACCTTCGACGCACCACTTCGTCCGCTGCCCGCCCATCCGCACACGCTGATGCTGGAGCTGTTCCACGGCCCCACCTCCGCCTTCAAGGATTTCGGCGCACGCTTCCTCGCCGCCTGCCTGCGCCGGCTGCCGCGCGCCGATGCGCGACCGCTGACGATCCTCGTCGCCACCTCCGGCGACACCGGCGCCGCGGTAGCCGCGGCGTTCCACCGCCAGCCGAACGTCCGCGTGGTGATCCTCTACCCCGACGGCCGGGTTTCGCCGCGCCAGGCGCACCAGCTCGGCTGCTTCGGCGACAACGTGACCGCGCTGCGCGTGGCCGGCCGCTTCGACGATTGCCAGCGCATGGTCAAGGCCGCACTCAACGACGCGGCACTGCAGGCCGACGTACCGCTGTCCTCCGCCAACAGCATCAGCCTCGGCCGCCTGCTGCCACAGATGAGCTACTACGCCCACGCCGCGCTGCGCTGGTGGCGCGAACACCGCACGCCGCTCAACTTCATCGTCCCCACCGGCAACCTCGGCAACGCCATGGCCTGCCTGTGGGCGCGCGAAATGGGCCTGCCGATCGGCGAAGTGCGCCTGGCCTGCAACGCCAACGCCACCCTGCCCGACTACTTCGCCGGCGCCGACTATCGGCCGCGCGAAGCCGTCGCCACCCTCGCCAACGCGATGGATGTCGGCGCGCCCAGCAACTTCGAGCGGCTGCGCTGGACGTTTCCCGACGAAGCGGAACTCCGCCGTCTGCTGCAAGCCCACAGCGTCGACGATGCCACCATCCGCCAGACCATCACCCGTCACGCACGCGAACATGGCGAAGTGTTCTGCCCGCACACCGCCACCGCCATGCACGAACTCGACTGGTTGCGCAATTCAGGTGATGCGTCTGCGTGGGCGATCGTAGCCACAGCGCACCCGGCCAAGTTCGAGAGCGTGGTGGAGCCGTTGATCGGCCATTCCGTCGCGGTTCCCGCCGCGCTGGCCGCCATGCTGGATCGGTCAGCCAGTGCCGAACCCGTCGACGCCGATGACAGATCGCTCAGCGCACGACTGCATCACAATGGGAAATATTCCGATTGACCCTCCTCGATCGTCCGTGTTGTGCTGCGGGGACGGTTAATCATGCTCGACGGCCCGTTGGAATGTCAGCAGCCGGTCATGCTGGAAGTCAAAACGCACAGGGAGTGGCGCATGGGTCTGGAAAAAATGCTGCTGGCGTCCAGGGAAACTGGAGACTACATGCCAGTCTGGGAACAACTGGTCAATACCAAGCTGTTCGTATCGGTTTTCACCAACGAGACCGGACCAGAGATAAGCAATTTTCGATTTGAGATCAGGGAATCCCAACAAGACGAAAACCTGTACATCGTGGTATCCGACAACCTCGACGACCTAGCCCGATCCGGCTGCAGCACCGCCATACGCGAGAACGCATACAAGCTCTTGAACATGATCCGTCCAGAACTCGGCATGATCATTGCCATATCTGGCGGAGAGCACTTCTACATACCTCCGGGCCTGGTCGACTGGATCCGCAAGAGTACCCAAGTCGTGGATGCTCAAGACGGCAATGACGTCACTTCGCTTTCCCCGGTTGGCGCTGCCAAGGTGCTCAGTCATTCATCAGGCAAGAAAAATAAATCGTGATACGACCCGTTACTTTAACGAGGTAGATCAGGCATGGCAGTTGGATTGAACCACGACGCGCAACGCCCGGGAGGAAAAATGTCTTTCGTGAATGAATACATCTCCGCCGAAGATGCCGAAAAATACCAGCTTGAGGAGATTGACAAGCAATTCTTTCCAGGCACTCATGCTCGCGACTGGACGATCGATCGGGTGCGAAACATCTATCTTCGGAATGTGGAGCTAGGTGGTGGTTCCGATCCGGATCTACGTAACCAGTACAAATGGACCCTGTATTGGCACGGTGACCTGTTGCTCCTGGGAACGGAGCTTCTGGATCACGGTGGTGAAATTGGCCAACCCGGCTGGTCGCATTGGAAGTTGACTTCGCTGGACTTGCCCGAACAGTTGCGTCCACACAAGGAGGATATTCTTGCTGATCTGAACGAAGCCCTCCTAGCTTATAAAGGATCAGGCATATATTCCACAAACACAGAATATGAAATCACTGTCGATATCGGGGGAGACGTCATATGACGAGTCCCTTGACATCCCAACAGGCCATAGATCTGCTGCGGAGTCAACCAGAGAGGTACGCCACACCAGAGCAGTTGCGTGCTCTGGCGGCGCAGGTGGATGCGGATGCTTCAGGAAAGGTAACCGTGTTGTATAGCGGTCGTGTGTCTGAGGGCGTTTATTCAAATGACGTAGTCAAGGGCATGATTGCCGCCGGCGAGGACGTGCGGGTTATCAACAACAGTCAAGCTGCCAAATTTCTCGAATCCCGTGATTTCAATGCAGCCGTTTCTAAAGCCTATGGGATGGACCTAGCTGATTTGACAAGCGGCAAGTACCACGGTCCCGCAACAGACTGGCTCTACAACGCAAAAGAAGGCCCCTGGGCGGATGCCTCCGGTCGCTTCGTCGACGCCACCCATGGGGAGGTGCGCGCCATTGTCAGCGATGCAAAACTGGATCGGGTGTTCGTCGCGCTGGAACTACCTCGCGCCATCGCCAACCCCAATATCACCATGATCGAAGGCATCCCGCGTGAAGAGCTTGTCGCACGCCAAACCAGCCAGGGCACGCAGGCGGCTTTCGAGATTATTTCGGCGCGCGCTTACAACAACGTTGGCACCTTGAATGTGACAGTGAACTACGCGGGCACACCGCTGCGCGAGAACGGCATAGTGCAGGTGGATAGCCGCACCTATTTCGCCGGCACCTCGATCCAGGGCAAAACACCCTCCTTCACTGCTGTCACGCGACCCTTGGCCGATCGCATGCCACCACCGAACGTCTACGTGCAGGCCGGCAACACCCGTCTGCGCTTGGAGTCGGTGCCGCTCGCTGCCGAAGCGACGCGTGGTCTCCATCCGGGCGTTAGTGCGGGCATGGGTATCGCCGGCGTCGGTGCGCTAGTGGGCGACGCCTACACTACTGCTAAGCAATACCAGGCGCTCAGCGCGCAAGGCAACCAGTTCGGCGCGGATGCGCTGCTTCGACGCTACGAAGGGCGCACGGTGGGCGGCTTGCTCGGAGGCATCGGCGCCGGTGCCGCTTATGGCTTTGTGGCGGGTTCGGAAACCGGCCCCGGCGCCTTCATCACCGGCGCGGTCGGTGGCGTGGTGGGTGCGTTCGCGGGCGACAAGATCGCCACCATGGTGACCGAGCACAAGGTCAATCATCAGACGGGTACCGATGGGGTCACCTACGTGTACGAGGACGGACGGTGGCAGAACACGCACTACCAGCTCGATCCGGCCGTTGCGTCGGTACCGAATCCATACGGTGCGGCGTCGATGCGCGCCGTGGTGACGCCGGCGCCAGCGGCGCAGCTCGCCCAGCTCGACTACCAGCGCATGACCGCAATCATCTCGCTGGCACTCGCCAATCCAGCCACACAGGACACCAGGCACATCGAACTGGATGGCACCAAGTGGCACGCCACAGCCGACGGTTGGGCGCAGCAGGTGCAGATCCCCGGCGTGCCCAATACTTACGGGATCCCGTCCTATATCACGGTGGACCGGCCTGCCAATGCCCGGACAACCGAAGCGCTGAACCAGCTCGCCGCCAATCGGCGGTTCAACAACGAGCACTATGCCGAGGACGTCGCCAAGGCATACGTGATGGACTACTACGGCAAGGGCTGGAGCGCGAACGGTCCCTTGCCGGAGGTCGTCACCGAAGCCCTCGGGCTGGCCAGCGAGGAGCACATCGCCGATCCGCGGACCGGGAAGGTCTGGAACGCCGACGGCCACGGCCATTTCAGCCGGGAAGAAACGCGGCTGATCGGCAGGGTGGTGATCCACGAGACGCACGGGGCGAGCGGCGAGGAGCTGTCGCGACTCAGCCAGCTGCAACAGTCGGCCGTTCGCGCGAATGCGGACTACGGCAGACAGTTGATCGCGCAGAAGTACGAAGAGTGGCAGGCGACGCAGCTGCATGCGCCGATCGAGCGCGGCGCCATCGGACCCGATCATCATCCAGCTCCGGCCGAATCCGTGCCAACGTCTCCCGACCCGACATCCGCATCCGCACACATGGCGCCGCCGATCACGCCGGCAAGTTCCGCTCGCGCCATGTTCGATGCGCTGGTCGCGGCCGCACGCACGATGGACATCGACACCATGCGTTCGATCGGCCAGCAATACCTGCAATCGGAACAGGGGCAGGCGTGGCTGGCGGCGGGGCAACAACTCAACCAGCAACTTGCGCAGCAGGCGGAACGGGAGGCGCAGGTGCGGCAAGCGGTGGCGATGCAACGATGAGGAAGGAACCCATGAGCCAAGACATCGACAAGTCGAACCATGCGCAGACGGAGGACTTGCGCGCGCTGGCGCTGCAACTGGCAGCATTCACCGGCGTGCTGGAGCAGCGCGGCGAGCAGGTGGTGCAGGAGACTCACGACGCCGTGCAACGCCTCGACCGCGCCGCCCACGGCCTGGCCGGTACTTCCGAACGGCTGGCCGCCAGCGCCATCGACCACATCCGGCAAGCCGCGGCCAGCGCGGTGGCTGGCGGATTGCACCAGCCACTGGAGGGAGCCCGATACACCATGCAGGACGGCACCCAGCAACTCCAGCGTGCCCTCCACGAGCTGGAAGAGCGCACTTGCCGCCTCGGCAAGGCGTTGTCAGCGCATGCGTGGAAGACCTTCGTAGCCAGCGCCGTGGCTTCGCTGGCGGTGATCGGCGTGGCGATCTACATGGGCGTGCAGGCGCACCGGGAGAACGTGCGCGCCGAGTGGGTCGACCAGATCAACGCCGCGATCGCCAACGGCAGGCTGGCGCGTTGCGCCGACGGCGGATTGTGCGCGCGTGCCGGCAGCAAATGGGTGCGGCTGGATCCCTAGCGCAGCGCGAAATCGTGCCGCCGGTGGCCGGTCCCGGCGAGGTCGATAGTTTCATCTGTATCCATTTGGCCACCTAGCCGTCCAAATTGCGCCGCGGCGGCTTAGAAGATTTCGTCATGAAGATTTTTGTTGACAGGCTCGCCGGCATCGCTTACGGTCGGTTTCATGTCGCAACGCAGCAGCCACTGCCGCACCGCCGAAATGAACCGTCTCGCGACGGTTGACGGCCTGCTGCAGGCTCGCGGCACGCTCATTATTACCCTCGTACTCGTACTCCTTATTACCAACGGAGGTGCGGGCTGAGGGCATGTGTCCAGGTAGCTAGAAAAACCTGAAAACACCCAAAGAACCCCGCACCCGGTAACGGATGCGGGGTTTTTTTGTGCCTTCGGCGACGCCCACACAGCGGAGCCATGATGAAAAACCCCGACCAGCACAACGCACCCGCCGGCGACGACGACGTAGCCGCCGACCGCGTGCGCATCTTCGACACCACCTTGCGCGACGGCGAGCAGACGCCCGGTTTCTCGATGGACCGGCGCGCCAAGCTGCGCATGGCGCAGATGCTCGAATCGCTCGGCGTGGACGTGCTCGAGGCGGGTTTTCCGCAGGCCTCGCCGGATGATTTCGCCGCGGTGGCGCAGATCGCCGAGTCGCTGAAATCCACCACCGTGTGCGCGCTGGCGCGCTGCCAGTCCGGCGACGTCGACAGCGCCGCCCGCGCGCTGGAGCGGGCACAGCGTTCGCGCATCCACGTGTTCATCTCCACCAGCGCGCTGCATCGCGAGCACAAGCTGGGCATGAGCAAGGCGCAGGTGCTGGATGCCGCGGTTGCCGCGGTGGAACAGGCGCGCGAACGCTGCCACGAAGTGGAGTTCTCCGCCGAGGACGCGATGCGCACCGAGCCGGAGTTCCTCGCCGAGATATTCGCCGCCGCCGTTGCAGCCGGCGCCAGCACGCTCAATGCACCGGACACGGTCGGCTACATGACGCCGGCCGAGATCGCCGAACGTTTCGCCTGGCTGCGTGCCCACGTCGCCGGCGCCGAACGCGTGGTGTTCTCCAGCCATTGCCACAACGACCTCGGCATGGCGGTGGCCAACAGCCTGGCCGCGGTGGAGGCCGGCGCGCGCCAGGTGGAATGCACCGTCAACGGCATCGGCGAGCGCGCCGGCAACGCCGCGCTGGAGGAGATCGTGATGGCGTTGAAGGTGCGCGGCGCGTACTTCGGCGCGGATACCCGCATCGATACGCGCAAGCTGCATCCCGCCTCGCGCCTGCTGTCGCAACTCACCGGCCAGCAGGTGCAGCGCAACAAGGCAATCGTCGGCGCGAACGCCTTCGCTCACGAGTCGGGCATCCACCAGCACGGCATGCTCAAGCATCGCGGCACCTACGAAATCATGCGCCCGCAGGACGTGGGCCTGGCCGAGACCAAGCTGGTGCTGGGCAAGCACTCCGGTCGCGCCGCGCTGCGCCAGCGGTTGCAGGCGCTGGGCCACGCGCCGGAAGAAGCAGCGCTGGACGCGATCTTCGCGCGCTTCAAGACGCTGGCCGACAAGAAGCGCGAGGTGCACGACGAGGATCTGGAAGCGCTGGCGCTGGGCCAGGACCCCGACGCGCTGGGTCCGTGGCGGCTGCTGCGTCTGGACACCAGCACGCACCTGGGTGCCGGCGCCTCGGCGGCGGTGAAACTGCGCCACGACGATGGCCGTGAAGCCGCCGAAGCGGCGATCGGCGACGGCCCGGTCGACGCGGTGCTGCGCGCCATCGAACGCGCCACCGACAGCGACCTGCGGCTGACGGATTTCCAGGTGCGCGCGGTCAGCGAGGGCGGCGATGCCCAGGGCCAGGCTCGGCTGGTCGCCCGCCATGCCGGCCGCGACTGGAACGGCGACGGCGTCAGCACCGACATCGTCGAAGCCACCGCGCAGGCCGCGCTGGCCATCGTCAATCGCATCGAACGACACGCGCCGGTCACGCCAGCGACCGCATCCCCAACCCCACGCAACACCAAAGCCCTGGGAGCCACCGCATGAGTACGCCCTTCGTCTGGCACAACGGCCGGATCAAGCCGTGGGCCGATGCCAACGTCCACGTCAGCACGCACGCACTGCACTACGGCTCGTCGGTGTTCGAGGGCGAGCGCGTGTACGCCACGCCGCGCGGGCCAGCCTATTTTCGCCTGGCCGAGCACACCCGCCGGCTGTTCGAGTCGGCCCGCGTCTACGAGATCGAGGTGGGCTACAGCGAAGACGAGATCAACGACGCGTGCCTGGAACTGATCCGCGCCAACGCGATGCCGTCGGCCTACGTGCGGCCGATCGTGTTCCGCGGCGCCGGCGGGTTGGGTGTGCTGGCAAGGGATGGCGCGCCGGTGGAGGTGGCGATCATCGCGCTGAACTGGGGCGCGTACCTGGGCGAGGCGGCCGAGCGCGGCGCCGATGTCTGCGTGTCGTCGTGGAACCGTCCCGCGCCGAACACCCTGCCGAGCTGGGCCAAGGCCGGCGGCAATTACCTGTCCAGCCAGCTGATCGGGCTGGAGGCACGCCGCAACGGCTACGACGAGGGCATCGCGCTGGGCCGCAACGGCCTGCTGAGCGAAGGCGCCGGCGAGAATCTGTTCCTGGTGAAGCGCGGCAAGCTGCTCACCCCGCCGTCCAGCGCCGGCATCCTGGCCGGCATCACGCGCGATGCAGTGATCACGCTGGCCACCGATCTCGGCATCGCGGTGGAGGAGCGCGAGCTGCCGCGCGAGGCGCTGTACTCCGCCGACGAAGTGTTCATGACCGGCACCGCCGCCGAGATCACCCCGGTGCGCTCGGTCGACCGCAAGGCGATCGGCAAGAGCGCGCCCGGGCCGATCACGAAGGCGTTGCAGCAGGCGTTCTTCGGCCTGTTCGACGGCCGCACCGAGGATCGCTACGGCTGGTTGAGTGTGGTCAATGCAGTCGTCCCTGATTGTGGCTCAGCACCAGCTGGTGATCGCGCTCAGGGACGAGCGCACGAAGTGACGGAGGTCGCGGCATGACCTCACGGACCCTCTTCGAGAAAGTCTGGGACGCCCACGTCGTCGTCGCCGAAACCGCCGACACGCCGGCGGTGATCTACGTCGACCTGCACCTGGTGCACGAGGTCACCTCGCCGCAGGCGTTCAGCGAACTGCGCGAGCGTGGGCTGAAACTGCGCCGGCCCGACCGCATGCTGGCCACGCTGGATCATTCCACGCCGACCCTGCCGACGAATGCCGACGGCAGCCGCCCGTATGCGAACGCCGAGGCGCAGGCGCAGGTCGCGCAGCTGGAAGCGAACTGCCGCGAGTTCGGCGTCGAACTGCACGGCTGGGACAGCGCCGACCGCGGCATCGTGCACGTGATCGGCCCCGAGCTGGGCGCGACCCAGCCCGGCATGACCATCGTCTGCGGCGACAGCCACACCTCGACCCACGGCGCGTTCGGCGCGCTGGCGTTCGGCATCGGCACCACCGAGGTCGGCCACGTGATGGCCACGCAGTGCCTGCTGCAACGCAGGCCGAAGACCATGGCTATCCACGTGGACGGCCAGTTGCCGCCGGGCGTGGGCGCGAAGGATTTGATCCTGCACATCATCGGCACGATCGGTGTCGATGGCGGCACCGGTTACGTGCTGGAGTATCGCGGCGCGGCGATCGAGGCGCTGTCGATGGACGAGCGCATGACCGTCTGCAACATGTCGATCGAGGCCGGCGCGCGCGCCGGGCTGATCGCGCCGGACGAGACCACGTTCGCCTGGCTGAAGGATCGCCCGCGCGTGCCGCAGGGCGCGGCGTGGGACGCGGCGGTGACGAGGTGGCGCGCATTGCGCAGCGACGACGGCGCGCGATACGACCGCGAGGTGCGCATCGACGCCGGCGCGGTGAAACCCACCGTCACCTACGGCACCCATCCGGGCATGGCGATCGCGATGGACGCGCCGGTACCAGCGGCGACCAATGCGCAGGAACGCCGCGCGCTCGACTACATGCAGAGCACGCCCGGCCAGCCGATGCAGGGCACGCCGGTCGACGTCGTGTTCGTCGGCAGCTGCACCAACTCGCGCCTGTCCGACCTGCGCGAAGCGGCACGCGTGCTGCACGGCCGACGCATCGCGCAAGGTGTACGCATGCTGGTGGTGCCCGGTTCCGAGGCGGTGCGGCGCGACGCCGAGCGCGAAGGCCTGCACCACGTGTTCACCGCCGCCGGCGCCGAGTGGCGCGTGCCCGGCTGCTCGATGTGCATCGCGATGAACGGCGACCTGGCGCAGCCGGGCCAGCTGGTGGTGAGCACCTCCAACCGCAACTTCGAAGGCCGCCAGGGCAAGGGCGCACGCACCGTGCTGGCCAGCCCGGCCACCGCCGCCGCATCGGCGATCGCCGGGCGCATCGCCGATCCGCGCGAGTACCTGGTGGAAGTGGCGGCATGAGAGGCAGGAGCGAGGGTAGAGGAGTGAGGAGTGAGAGAGAGCACGAGCCGCATACCGGCGATTTCTCTTTGCACGCACCCGCTCTCCGCCCTTCTCTCACTTCTCACTCCTCTCCACTCACTTTTCAAACGAGCCAGCCATGAATCCCATCACCCGCCTCCACTCCCGCACCGCCGTGCTGGCCGACGAGAACATCGACACCGACCGCATCATCCCGGCGCGCTTCCTCACCACCACCACGCGCGAGGGGCTGGGCCAGCTGTGCTTCCACGACTGGCGCTACCAGGCCGACGGCAGCGACAACCCGGCGTTCCCGCTGAACCGGCCGGAAGCGCGCGGCTGCTCGATCCTCGTCGCCGGACGCAACTTCGGCTGCGGCTCCTCGCGCGAGCATGCGCCGTGGGCCTTGCTGGATTACGGCATCCGCGCGGTGCTGTGCAGCGAGATCGCGGACATCTTCCGCGGCAACGCGCTGAAGAACGGCCTGCTCGCCATCGTCATCGACGAGCTGGAGCACCGCTGGCTGCTCAAGCACCCCGGCATCGAGCTGGCGATCGACGTGCGCGAGCAGTACATCGCGCTGCCCGACGGCGGCCGCATCCCGTTCCGTCTGGAACCGTTCGCGCGGCACTGCCTGCTCAACGGCGTCGACCAGCTCGGCTACCTGCTGCTGCAGGGTGAGGCCATCCATCGGTACGAACAACAGGAGCAAGCGGCATGAAGGCACGCATCGTCACCCTGCCCGGCGATGGCGTCGGCCCGGAGGTCACCGCCGCCGCGGTGGCCGTATTGAAGACCGTGGCCGCACGCCATGAGCACGTGTTCGCGTTCGAGGAACAGCTGATCGGCGGCATCGCGATCGATGCCACCGGCGAACCGCTGCCGGCCGCTTCGCTGGCGGCGTGCCGGTCCGCCGATGCGGTGCTGCTGGGTGCCGTCGGCGGTCCGAAGTGGTCCGATCCGAACGCACCGGTGCGGCCCGAACAGGGCCTGCTGGCGCTGCGCGCCGCGCTCGGCGTGTACGCCAACCTGCGCCCGCTGCAGGTGCATCCGGCGCTGGCCAACCTGTCGCCGCTGAAGAACGACAAGCTGAAGCACGTCGACGTGCTGTTCGTGCGCGAGCTCACCGGCGGCGCCTATTTCGGCGCGAAGACGCGCAGCGCCGACGCCGCCACCGACGAGTGCAGGTACACCGTAGCCGAGATCGAGCGCGTGGTGCGCCGCGCGTTCGAGCTGGCGCGCGGGCGCCGCCGCCATGTCACCTCGGTCGACAAGGCGAACGTGCTGGAAACCTCGCGGCTGTGGCGCAGCACGGTGCAGCGCATCGCCGCCGACTACCCCGACGTGAAGGTCGAGCACCAGCTGGTCGACTCGATGGCGATGCTGCTGCTGACCCAGCCGAACCGCTACGACGTGGTGGTCACGGAGAACCTGTTCGGCGACATCCTCACCGACGAGGCCGCCGCGCTGGCCGGCTCGCTGGGCCTGCTGCCGTCGGCCTCGCTGGGCGACGGTCGCCGTGGACTGTACGAACCGATCCACGGTTCGGCGCCGGACATCGCCGGACAAGGCGTGGCCAATCCGGTCGGCGCGATCCTTTCCGCCGCGCTGCTGCTGCGCCATTCGCTGGGCCTGGAAGCCGAAGCGGCGGCGATCGAATCGGCGGTCGAGCAGGTGCTGCGCCACGACCCGCACAGTCGCGACATCGGCGGCAGCGCCGGCACCGACGAGGTGCGCGATGCAGTGATCGCCGCGATCGACGAGCACGCCGGCAGCGCCGCCGTGTTCTTTGCCGGAGCACGCGCATGCGGCTGATCCGGCCAGCTTTCCCCGGCGGGCACACGGACGTGCCCGCATTTTCTGCCGCCCCCTGCGCGCATGCGACATGGATGGCTCCTGCACGCCGCGATGGCGCCGACTCCCTCGCCATTCCGTCGACCTCCCTCGCGCGCAGGGGGCGCTTTTCCATTCGCTGCCAATCGACTTCATGGCGAGCACCCACCCCTCATCCGCGCCTTCGGGGCCCCTTCATTCGGGCCATCCCTGGCCCTCACCCTGCGGGCGGCTGGCGCCGTGCAAATCGGCCTTCCTGCCGATTTGTCTCCCCGTCAAGGGAGTTAGTCCTTCGGAGCTTTCTTCATGCGCAGTGACCTGATCAAGAGCGGACCCGACCGCGCGCCCGCCCGTGCCATGTTGCGCGCCACCGGCCTGGACGACGCCGCGCTGAAGAAGCCGCTGGTGGCGGTGGTGCACACCTGGTCGGACGTCTCGCCGTGCAACCTCAACCTGCGCGATCTCGCGCAGGCAGCGATGGAAGGCGTGCGCGCTGCCGGCGGCACGCCGGTGGAGTTCAACACCATCGCAGTCACCGACGGCATCGCCATGGGCACGCCGGGCATGCGCTATTCGCTGGTCAGCCGCGAGGTCATCACCGACTCGATCGAGGCGGCGGTGGAAGGCCACCTGTGCGACGCCATGGTGGTGCTGTGCGGCTGCGACAAGACCATCCCCGCTGCCGCGATGGCAATGGCGCGGCTGGACATCCCGGCCGTCGCGCTCTATGGCGGCACCATCGCGCATGGCCTGCACAAGAACCGGCCGATCACCATCCAGCAGGTGTTCGAGGCGGTGGGCGCGCACGGCGCAGGCAAGATCGACGACGCGGAACTGCACGCGGTGGAATGCGACGCGTGCGGCGGCGCCGGCGCCTGCGGCGGCCAGTTCACCGCCAACACCATGGCGATGGTGCTGACCACGCTGGGGCTGTCGCCGATGGGGCTGAACGACATTCCCGCCACCCACCCGGACAAGCTCGCCGCCGCGCGCCGCTGCGGCGAGCTGGTGATGGACTGCCTGCGCGAGAGCCGCACGCCGCGTGCCCTGATCAGCCGCACCGCGATGCACAACGCCGCGCGCATGGTCGCGGCCACCGCCGGCTCCACCAACGCGGTGCTGCACCTGCTCGCGATCGCCCGCGAGGCCGGCGTGGAATGGTCGCTGGAGGATTTCCAGCCGGCCACCGAGGCCACCCCGGTGATCGCCGACCTGCTGCCCTCCGGCCGCTACACCGCGGTGGAGATGTTCGACGCCGGCGGCGCCGCGCGCGTGGCGCAGGAGCTGATCGAAGCCGGCATGCTGATCGACGCGCCCACCGTCACCGGCCGCAGCCTGTTCGCGGAGGCCGCCGCCGCGCCACACTTCGCCGACCAACCGGTGATCGCGCCCGTGAGTGCGCCGCTGAAACCGCACGGCGGCTACTCCATCCTGTACGGCAACCTCGCGCCGGACGGCTGCATCCTGAAGATCCCCGGCAAGCACGGCCCCGGCCACGGCGGCACCCGCTTCGAGGGCAGCGCACGCGTGTTCGAGAGCGAGGAGGCTGCCTTCGCCGCCGTGCAGGAAGGCCGCATTACGAAGGGCGACGTGGTGGTGATCCGCAACGAAGGCCCCGCCGGCGGACCCGGCATGCGCGAGATGCTCGGCGTCACCGCCGCGCTGATCGGCCGCGGTCTCGGCGACGACGTGGCGCTGATCACCGACGGCCGCTTCTCCGGCGCCACCCACGGCTTCATGGTCGGCCACATGGCGCCGGAAGCCGCCCGCGGCGGGCCGATCGCGCTGCTGGCCGACGGCGACCGCATCCGCATCGACGCGCTCGCCCGCGAAATTTCCACCGACGCCGACCTCGCCGCGCGCCGCGCGCGGTGGCAGCCACCGGCACCGAAAGTCAGCCGCGGCGTGCTCGCCAAGTTCGCCCTGCTGGTGGGCTCGGCTTCCGATGGCGCCACCACGCAACCCGCCTCACCCGCACCGCACACCACCATCGCATCCAACCAGGGAGTCACCGCATGAGCAGCCCCAATATCCTCGCCAAATCCCGCATCGCCGTGCTCGGCTACGGCAGCCAGGGCCGCGCGCACGCGCTGAACCTGCGCGACTCCGGCCTCGACGTGGTGGTCGGCCTGCGCCCGAACGGGGCGACCTGGCACAAGGCGAAAGCCGACGGCTTCAAGGTCGCCGAGCCGGCCGAGGCGGTGAAAGGCGCCGACCTGGTCGCCGTGCTCACGCCCGACATGGTGCAGCCCGCGCTGTACAAGGAAGCGATCGAGCCGAACCTCAAGCCCGGCGCCGCGCTCTTGTTCGCGCACGGTTTCAACGTGCATTTCGGGCAGATCGTGCCGCGCGCCGACGTCGACGTGATCCTGGTCGCACCCAAGGGCCCCGGCGCGCTGGTGCGCAGCGAGTACGAGCGCGGCCGCGGCGTGCCGTGCATCTGGGCGGTGCACCAGGACGTCAGCGGCCAGGCCGAGGCGAAGACGAAAGGCTACGCCGACGGCATCGGCGGCGGCCGCGCGATGCTCATCAAGACCGACTTCAAGGAAGAGACCGAGACCGACCTGTTCGGCGAGCAGGCGGTGCTGTGCGGTGGCGCCAGCGAGCTGGTGATCAAGGGTTTCGAGACCCTGGTGGAAGCCGGCTACCAGCCGGAGATCGCCTATTACGAGGTGATGCACGAGCTGAAGCTGATCGTCGACCTGTTCTACGAGGGCGGCCTGGCCAAGATGCTGCAGTTCGTCTCCGAGACCGCGCAGTACGGCGACTACGTCAGCGGCCCGCGGGTGGTCGATGCCGGCGTGAAGGCACGCATGAAGGAAGTGCTCGCCGACATCCAGGACGGCACCTTCGCGCGCAACTGGACGGCCGAATACAAGGCCGGCCTGCCGAACTACACCCGGCTCAAGCAGGCCGATCTCGCGCACCCGATCGAGCAGGTCGGCGCGAAGCTGCGGGCGCAGATGCCGTGGCTGCAGCCGAGCGCATCGAAGGCCGTCGTCGAGCCGCTGAAGAAAGCCGGTTGAATCCCCGCGGGTCGGCCGGCGCTTCGCCGGCGACCCGAATGACTTGTCCCGACATCACGAGGTTTGCCATGAAACGCTTCCACATCGCCCTGGCCGTTGCCGACCTGGACGCCTCCGTCGCCGATTACAGCGCCCGCCTGGGCCAGCCGCCGCACGCGCTGGTTCCCGGCAGCTACGCCCTGTGGCGTACCGACCAGCTCAACTTCTCGATCAGCCGCGAACCCGCGCACGCCGGACAGTTGCGCCACGTGGGTTTCGAGGACGACGACGCGCGCGGCTTCACCTGCGAGGCCGACGTCAACGGCATCGCGTGGGAGAACTTCTCCGCCGTGGCGCAGGAGCTGCGGATCATCTCGACCTACGGCGTGCCCGTGCACCAGGGCGCCGCGGAAGAACTGATCCGCAACTGAGCCGCACCTCTTCGACCCGCCGGCCCGACCGGCATCGCCAGGAGTCATCGTGACCACCTCTTCCCCACCCGCCAGCGCGGCCGTCGCCGTCGCCCATCCCTCACCCATCGCGGTGCCGGCCAGCGGCGCCGAGGCGATCGTGCAGGTGCTCGCCGACGAGGGCGTGGAGGTGATCTTCGGCTACTCCGGCGGCGCGATCCTGCCGGTGTACGACGCGGTGTTCCGCCACAACGCCTTGCACCCCCGCGAAGACGGCGGCGAGTCGATGCCGCTGGTGGTGCCGGCCAACGAGCAGGGCGCCGGGTTCATGGCGGCCGGCTACGCGCGCGCCTCGGGCAAGGTCGGCGTGGCCATCGTCACCTCCGGCCCGGGTGCGACCAACATGGTCACGCCGGTGCGCGACTCGATGGCCGACTCGATTCCGCTGGTGGTGATCTGCGGCCAGGTCGGCACCGCCTCGATCGGCAGCGACGCGTTCCAGGAGGCGCCGGTCAGCAACATCATGGGCGCCTGCGCCAAGCACGTGTTCCTGGTCACCGATGCGGCGCAGCTGGAGGCGACCGTGCGCACCGCGTTCACCCTGGCGCGCAGCGGCCGCCCCGGCCCGGTGGTGGTGGACGTGCCCAAGGACGTGCAGAACGCCGCGATCGACTGGCACGGCAGCGGCGAACTGCTGCTCGGCGGCTATCGCTCGCGGCTGCGCACGGTGGAGCAGGCCAGCCTCTCCGACACGGACTGCGCGGCGTTCTTTGCCGCGCTGGCGCAGGCGCGGCGACCGCTGATCTACGCCGGCGGCGGCGTGATCGCGGCGGAGGCCAGCACGGCGCTGCGCGACTTCGTCGACGCCTTCGGGCTGCCGGTCACCACCACCTTGATGGGCCTGGGCGCGTTCGACACCGCCGACCCGCGCGCGCTGCACATGCTCGGCATGCACGGCACCGCCTATGCGAACTACGCGGTGGAAGACTGCGACTTCGTGCTGGCGTTGGGCGCGCGCTTCGACGATCGCGTGGCCGGCGTGCCGGACAGGTTCGCGCCGGGCGCGAAGTTCATCGCGCAGATCGACATCGACCCGGCCGAGATCGGCAAGGTCAAGCGCGTGGACTGGCACCACGTCGGCCCGCTCACGCGCGCGCTGGAACGGCTCACCGCGTACGGCCGCGCGCACGCCATCGCGCCGCAGCTCTCCGCGTGGCATGCGCACGTGGCCGGGCTCAAGCGCACGCACGCCATGGACTACGACCGCGCCAGCGCGCTGATCCAGCCATACGCGGTGATCGAGGCGCTCAACCGCCACACGCAGGGCCGCGCGATCATCAGCACCGGCGTCGGCCAGCACCAGATGTGGGCGGCGCAGTACTTCGATTTCCGCGCGCCACGGCATTGGCTCACCTCCGGCTCGATGGGCACGATGGGCTTCGGCCTGCCCGCGGCGATCGGCGCGCAGTTCGCGCACCCGGGCAAGCTCGTGATCGACATCGACGGCGACGCCAGCATCCGCATGAACATCGGCGAGCTGGAAACCGTCACCACCTACGGCCTGCCGCTGAAGGTCGTGGTGCTCAACAACAGCGGCGACGGCATGGTGCGGCAGTGGCAGCGGCTGTATTTCAAGGGTCGCTTTGCCGGCTCCGACAAGAGCCTGCACAAGAAGGATTTCGTGCTCGCCGCGCAGGCCGACGGATTCGCCTGGGCGCGACGACTCGACCAGCCGGCTGCGCTGGAGGCGACCGTCGCCGATTTCCTCGCCTTCGCCGGCCCGGCCTTCCTCGAAGTGGTGATCGACCCGGACGCCGGCGTGTACCCGATGGTCGGCCCCGGCGCCAGCTACGCGCAGATGATCACCGGCGATTTCATCGCCTCGCGCAAGGCGGCAGCCGTGGACGAAGGCGCGACGTCGCACATGTTCTGAGCTTTTGATTTTCCCTTCTCCCTCCGGTGACCGCAGGGAAAGGGACCACCCACGGAGCATCGCCATGAACCACACCCTGTCCATCCTGCTGCAGAACGAAGCCGGCGCGCTGGTGCGCGTGGCCGGGCTGTTTGCCGCGCGCGGCTACAACATCGACACGCTGACCGTCGGCCCCACGCACGACCCGTCGGTGTCGCGGCTGGTCCTCACCGTGCAATGCGACGAGGCTGGGCTGGGCCGGATCATGCAGCAGACGCGCAAGCTGGTGGACGTGCTGCAGGTGGCGCACCCGGCCGCCGCGCTCGCCGCGTGAATGCAGCCGCGCCACTGCCGCTCGACGGCGACGACGCCCTGCTCGCGCAGATCCTCGGCGCCCGCGTGCATGACGTGGCGCGCGAATCGGCGCTGGACGAGGCGCCGTTGCTCGGCGCACGGCTGGGCCGGCGCGTACTGCTCAAGCGCGAGGACCAGCAGAGCGTGTTCTCGTTCAAGCTGCGCGGCGCGTACAACCGCATGGTGCAGCTGGATGCGGCACAGCGCGCGCGTGGCGTGATCGCCGCCTCGGCCGGCAACCACGCGCAAGGCGTGGCGCTGGCCGCGGCGAAGCTGGGTATCCGCGCCACCATCGTGATGCCGGTGACCGCGCCGCAGGTGAAGGTGGATGCGGTGCGCCGCTTCGGCGGCGCGATGGTCGAGGTGCTGCTGGCCGGCGACTCCTACAGCGAGGCCCAGGCCGCCGCCGCGCAACTGCAAGCCGAGCGCGCTGCGGTGTTCGTGCATCCGTTCGACGACCCGGCGGTGATCGCCGGCCAGGGCACCATCGCGCTGGAGATCCTGCGCCAGCACCCCGGCCCGCTGCAGGCGGTGTTTGTGCCGGTCGGCGGCGGCGGCCTGCTCGCCGGCGTGGCCGCGTGCATCAAGGCGCTGCGGCCTGCGGTGCAGGTGATCGGCGTGCAGGCGGCGGATTCGGACGCGATGGCGCGCTCGCTGGAGCGCGGCGAGCGCGTGGTGCTGGACGAGGTGGGCCTGTTCGCCGACGGCACCGCGGTGAAGCAGGTCGGCGCGCTGACCTTTGCGCTGTGCCGGCAGCACGTCGATGCCATGCTGCGGGTGGATGCCGACGCGATCTGCGCGGCGATCCGCGACATCTACCACGACACCCGCAGCGTGCCCGAGCCCGCCGGCGCACTCGCCCTGGCCGGGCTGAAGCAGTACGCCGCCGCGCACCCCGGCGACGACGGCACGCTGGTGGCGATCGTCTCCGGCGCCAACATGAACTTCGACCGCCTGCGCTTCGTCGCCGAGCGCGCCGAGCTGGGCGAGCAGCGCGAGGCGGTGTTCGCGGTGACCATCCCGGAGGAGCGCGGCAGCTTCCGCCGCTTCTGCGCCACGCTGGGCCGGCACCAGATCACCGAGTTCAACTACCGCATCGGCGACACGCACAGCGCACACATCTTCGTCGGCGTGCAGATCGCCAGCCGCGCCGAACGCGAGGCGCTGGTCGCCGCCTTCCATGCGCAGGACTTCGCCGTGCTCGACCTCACCGACGACGAACTGGCCAAGCTGCACCTGCGCCACATGGTCGGCGGCCGCTCGCCGCTGGCCCGCGACGAACTGCTGTACCGCTTCGAATTCCCCGAACGCCCCGGCGCCCTGGTGCACTTCCTCGACCAGCTGCACCCGGACTGGAACATCAGCCTGTTCCACTACCGCAACCACGGCGCCGACCACGGCCGCATTCTGGTCGGCCTGCAGGTGCCGGCCGCCGAACACGCCCTGTTCGCGCGGTTCCTCGCCACGCTCGGCTACCCGCACGTGGACGACAGCGCGCACCCGGCCTACCGCTTGCTGCTGCGCACGTGAGCGGGAAGCGTCCTGCGGACGGCCGAAGGATGGGCGGCTAGAACAGGTCGATGCTGCCCGCGGCGAGGCCACGGCCGAGTGCGCCGCAGGCGCCGAGTTCCTCGTAGCCGCGCACGCCGTCGCGGCCGTGCTGCTTGACGAAATACAGCGCCTGGTCGGCGCGGTCGAGCGCCACGGCGGGGTAGTCGTGCGCGCCGATGCGCGAGTAGCCGATGCTGATGGTGACGTGACCGACCAGCGGGAAGGCGAAGCGGGCAACGTGCGCGCGGAAGCGTTCCAGCACGCCGTGCACGGTGACCTCGTCGGTGGCGCTGAACAGGGCCACGAACTCCTCGCCGCCGAAGCGGAACAGCACGTCGCCGCGACGGAAGCAGGCGCGCATCTGCTGTGCCAGCAGCAGGATCACCTCGTCGCCGTAGACGTGGCCGAAATTGTCGTTGATGTGCTTGAAATGGTCGATGTCCACGATGGCCAGCCACACCTGCGCCGCCTCGCCGGCCGGCGCCGCGCGCTGCTCCTGCGCGGGCGGAACGGCGAGCGGATACGGCCGCAGCGGCGTATCGCGCAGTTGCAGCATCCGCTGCAACTGGCGCTCCAGGCTGCGCCGGTTGTACAGGCCGGTCAGCTTGTCGTGCTCGCTCTCGTGCAGCAGCGCGGTGTAGTTGGCGTAGATGCGCGCGAAGCCGTCGATCAGCGACCGGCTGCGCAGCGGCGCCAGCGCGCTGTCCAGTTGCAGCGCACCGATCGCATGCCCTTCACGCACGATCGGCACCAGCTGGCGATGCAGGCCGTTGCGGGTTTCGGTCTGCGCCTGCATGTCCTGCAGGCAGCGATGGATCGGGCCCAGCGCCGCACCCAGGCATTCCGGTTCCAGCGGATGCACCTGGTACGCGCCGACGCTGTCGGGCGAGCAGCACACCACGCTTTCCAGCGCGCTGTCCTCGGGGAAGCACTTGGCCAGGGTCACGCGACGCGCACCGGTCAGTTCGGCCAGGGTCAGCACCAGGCTGTGGTCGAGCGCGTCGAGATCGCGGTGGTGGGTGAGCGCCGCCAGCGAATCGAGCACGCGCCATTCGTCGGGCGCCTCGACGGCCACCGGCCGCGCCGTCAGCACCTCGCTGCACGGGTCGGCCAGCTCCAGGCTGTCTTCCTCGATGAATTCGTGCTCGATCACGGACACTCCCGGCGCCACGCGCCCGGACTCGGTTGCGGGGACCCGACTGGGCCCTCCAGTGTCGGTATCGGCCCCGCGGGGGCAGTCTTTAGCGCGGGATCAGGCCATCCCGCCGTTTACCCCGATCACCTGGCCGTTGATGTAGCCGGCCGCCTCCGAGCACAGGAACGCCACCAGTGCCGCCACTTCCTCCGGCGTGCCGGCGCGCTGGGCCGGCACCAGCTCGCGGATGCGTTCGGGCGGGAACGCGGCGTCGGCCATGCGCCCCTCGATCACGCCAGGCGCGACCACGTTGACGGTGATCCCGCGCGAAGCCATTTCGCGCGCCAGCGATTTGCTGGCGCCATGCAGCGCAGCCTTGGCGGCGGCGTAGTTGGTCTGCCCGCGGTTGCCCAGCAGCGCCGCGACCGAGCTGATCGACACGATGCGGCCGAAGCGCGCGCGCGCCATCGGCAGCAGCAGCGGCTGGGTGACATTGAAGAAGCCGTGCAGGCTCACGTCGATCACCCGGTGCCATTGCTCGGAGCTCATCCCGGCCATCGGCGCGTCGTCGTGGATGCCGGCGTTGTTGACTACCGCATGGATGCAGCCCTCGCCGAGCAGCACGTCCAGCGCCGCGCGGGTGACCTCGGCGTCGCTCACGTCGAAGGCGGTGGCCTGCGCACTGCCGCCGCCGGCGACGATTTCGCCGACCACCGCCTCGGCGCGATGCAGGCTGCGGTTCGCGTGCACGATCACGTGGTAGCCGCCGCCGGCCAGTGCCTGGGCGATGGCGCCGCCAAGCTCGCCGCTGCCACCGGTGACCAGGGCGCGTCGCAGGGAGGTGGGAGTGGGCATGGGCGACCTCGAATCAGGATTGGGGGTGGATCACCGCGGCGCGGCCGCGGCACAGCAGGCGGCCTTGGTGCTCGACGCGGAACGCATACTGGGCGCCGCCGTCGTCGGCGTACAGACATTCGGCATGGACGTCCAGACGGCCATCCAGATGGTCGACATGTTCCGCGAACAAGTCCACCTCGCGCAGGCTGACCAGCCGGCCGGGGCGCACCGTTTCATGGCCCCGCTCGCGCGCCAGCAATGCGCCATGCACGGCCATCGCCTGTGCACCGTACTCGGCCAGGTGCACCGCGTGCAGGCCGTGCCCGCCGCGCAGCGGGTTGTCCAGGCGCGCGTGGCCGGCGCTGATGGCGTGGATGCCGCGCTCGTCCCACGCCAGTACCGCATCGAGCAGGCACATGCGGCCGGCGTGCGGGATGAGGTGGGCCCAGTCAGTCTTGTCGAGCATGCGGCGCCATCAGGATCGACAGGCAGAAGTGGAACGCCACGCCCAGGCTCACCGTGAGCCCGATCGCGCGCAACACCGGAATCGTCGCCCACGCCAGCATGCCGAACACCAGCAGCGCGGACAGCACGCAGACCAGGGTGGCGTGCAAGGTGCGCCGCTGCTCGGCCGGGTCGCCGGTGTCGCGCTCGAAGAACAGCGCGTAATGCAGGCCCAGGCCGCCGGCGAGGATCAGCGCGACCAGGTGGAACAGCGAGATCTCGATGCCGGCCACGCGCTCGACCGCGAGCACCAGGAAGGTTGCCAGCGTCATCGGCGCCAGCACGTGCCAGGCGCGGCGCGCGCTGCGCAGGGCGACCGAGATCGTCACCACCAGCAGCAGTCCGGCCGCCAGCAGCGCCTGCAGGATGCGCGTGCGATAGGCGGCCACCAGCGATTCGGAGGCGGCCTTGAGATCAAGCAGATGCACCGCGCCGCCGCGGTCCGCGCCGAGCGTCTGCAGCGCGGCGACGTCATGCACGCCGCTGACCGTGGCCAGGCCCAGCCAGTGGCCATCGCGCTGCACCAGCATCGCGGCCAGGCGCTGGCCCAGCGGCGTCTGCGCGTAGCGCTCGGGCGTCAGCGGCGGCAGCGCGCGTGCGGTTTCCACGTCATCGACGAACGGCTGGAACAGGTCGGCGCGGAACGGCATGCCCTGCAGCGCCCCGGCCAGCGCATGTTCGAGCATGGCGCGATCGGGCAACTTCTGCTGCCGCGCGCGCTGCTGCGCCACGGCAGGCAGGTAGCGCGAGGGCAGCTCGATCGCGTCGACTGCGTGCCGCTCCACCAGCGCATCGGCCTGCGGCTGCAGCGATTGCGACAGCGCCAGCACGCCCTGTTCGGTGGGTGCCTGCAACAACAGCAGGTAACGCACGTCCGGCGCACCCAGCGCTTGGCGCAGACGCGCATCGTGCTGCAACAACGCGGTCGGCACCGGCGTCAGCGCAGCAAGGTTGTTCTGCCAGAACGGGCCCGGCGCCAGCGCCAGCATCGCAGCGATCGCCAGCGCCACCAGCAGCGGAATCCAGCGCGGGCGCGGCAGCCGGTCGAGCCAGCCGCGAGCACGGATCAACCAGCCCATCGCGGCCACGTCGCGCACGCGCCGCGGCAACAGATGCGGCAGCAGGTAGCGCGTGCTCAGGCCCGCCACCAGCAACCCCACGATGGTGAACACCGCCAACTGCTGCAGCCCGGCCACGCCGGAGGCGTAGAACGCCAGGTAGGCGATGCAGGCCGAGGCGATCGCGGTGAGCAGCAGCGGCCACAGGTCGCGCACGCTCTGCAACGCGTCCTCGCCGGCGCGGCGGTGGCTGAGCACGCGGATCGGGTATTCCTGCGCCACGCCGAGCAAGGTGAAGCCGAACGCCAGGGTGATGCCGTGCACTTCGCTGAACACGAGGGTGAGCGCGGCGATGCCGGCCAGTGCGGCGCTGGCGATCGGCAGCGCGGACAGCAGCAGCGAGCTCACGCTGCGATAGGCCAGCAGCAGCAGCGCGATGAAGCCCACGGTGGAGATGCGCCCGATCCAGTCGGCCTGGTGCCGCGTTTGCGCGCCGATCACCACGCTGAAGTAGCCCGGACCGCTCAGTTCCAGCCGCGCGTCGGCACTGCCGGGCAACGCGTGGAACGCCTCGCGGATGCCGTCGATCGCCTGCTGCTGCGCGCCGGGGTCGAAGCCGGCGGCCACGGTCTGCACCAGCAGCAACGCTTCGTGCTGCGGGGTGAACCACACGCCGTCGCGCAGCTGGGGCGATTTCGCCGGCGCCCAGCGCTCGGCCAGTTTCAACGTCTCCAGCGTGGGATCGCGCGGCAGCAGGTTCTTCAGCAGGCTGGCGGCCGGCGAGGAGAGGTCGTCCAGCCGCTGCTGCAACTGATCGGCGAGATAGGCCTCGTCCAGCGGCTGCGTGTCCAGCGTGGGCGAGAGCAGGTAGCGATACGGCAGCAACCGGGGATCGAGCGACGCGAGGTCGAAGCTGCCGTTGAGCACCTGGCTGTAGCGCGCGTCCTTTTTCAGGACGGCAGCGAGGCCCTGGCTCAAGCCGGCCAGTTGCCCGTCGGAAGCGCCGGAGATCGACAGCAGCAGCAGGCGCGAACCCGGCCCCTCGCCCACCTGCTCCATCAGCAGGCGCTGGTCCGGCGTGGTCGGCGCGGGCATGAAGCTGCGCAGGTCGCTGCTGACGTGCAGGCGTTGGCTCACGATCCAGCCGAGTCCGGCCAGCGCCAGCAGCCAGGTGACCAGCAGCGTGGCGCGGGCGCCGCGGTGCATGTTCAGGGCGAACCCGTGCACAGCGCCTGCAGCTCGGCGCGGGTCGGTTCGGCCGGCATCTTTTCGGCGAGCGGACCAAGCAGGTCGACCGCCAGGTCGCCGTCGGCCTCCTGCATGCGCATGCAGCGCGACTGGTCGCCCACGCCGTCGATGCGGATGCGCGCGACCGTCTTCGCCACGTGGGCGTCGCGCGGCACCAGGGTCAGCGTCCACGCGCCGGCGGCATCGCCTTCGCGCTGGATCTCGAACGCCTGCTCCAAACGGGCAGCATCACCGCCGAGCAAGGCAACGAAGCTGTCCAGCAGCACCTGCAGCTGCGGCGCACGCTTGAGCGAGAAGTGCCGCGCCGGCTTGCCGTCGCGCTGCTGGGTCACTTCGCCGTCGGCGATCGTGGCGGTCTCCGCGCGAGGGTGCTCGACGCGCCGCTGCAGGCGGTCGTCGCCCAGCCAGGACAGCTGCCCGGAGACCACCAGCGGGCGATCCAGCATCTTGAGGAAACGCGCCTCGGCGAACGCGGTGTGCGCCGGTGCCGGCTGGCGCAGGCCGGCGATCACGGCCTGGGTCGAGGTGGCCGCGACCGCCGGTTCAGACGCCCACGCGGTGACCGCCCAGCACGGCAGCAGCAGGTTCAGCAGCAGGCGGGTCTTGCCAGAAATCATAGAAGTTGAACCAGTTGTAGGGAGCGACGCGGATGTAGTGCTCCAGCCGTTGCGCGTAGCGCTCGAGCAGGGCGTCCAGCGCCGGCCCCCGATCATGCCGGGGAATCTCCACTCGTTCGCTGAACGGCTCGAACACCAGCCGGTAGCGATTGCCGCCGAGGTAAAGCCCGAAGCACAGTACCACCGGCACCTTGAGCGTATGCGCCAGCAACCACGGGCTGACCGGGAACGGCGCCGGCGAGCCCAGCAGGTCGACGCGGCGCAGCACCTCGTGGCCGCGGCCGCGGTCGGCCAGCATCGCCACCAGCGCGCCGTGCTGGCAGGCTTCGGCCATGGCCAGCGCGATCGAGGTGCCATCCTGCGCGGCGTCGATCACGCAGGCGCCCACCTCCGGCGCCAGCGCTTCCAGCAGCTCGGTCATCGCCGGGGTCTTCTGCTTGTCCAGCACCACCCGCAGCGGCAGCTCGGGCCGGCGCGCGCCGATCGCGCGCAGCGCCTCGAAGCTGCCCTGGTGCGAACCCAGCAGCAACACGCCGCGGCCCAGCGCAGCGCGCTGTTCCAGCAGGTCCAGGCCTTGCGTCTCGAACTGGAACGGCTGCTCGCCGTGGGCGAGCAGGAAGATCCGGTCCATGATCGTGGCGGCGAAACAGTGGATGTGCTTCAGCACCTGCCATGGCGTGGCCGGGCGACCGAACACGCGCTGCAGGTAGTGCGCCGAAGCCCGGCGCTCCGGCCCGCGGCGGCAGTAGAAGTACAGCGTGATCGGATACAGGCAGCAGCGACCCAGCCGGCGCCCGCCATGCAGGGCAATCGCACGGATCAGCCACAGCGCGAAGCGGCCGCCGCCCTCGGGCCGGCTCTGCCAGTGTTCGCTGTCGCTCATGCCTCGCCCTCGATGACGCCACGCGCCAGCAGCATGCCGTCGCGCTCGATGCGGAAACGGACCCGCGAAGCCGATGCCGCGACGGGCATCAGTTCCAGCCGGGCCGCTTCGCCGGGCCGCAGCGGCGCCACGAATTTCGCCTCCGGCACGCGCACCAGCCGCTGGCCGCGCCACGCGCGCAGCGCCAGCGCCAGCTGCTCCAGCAGCAACACGCCGGGCACCAGCGGCTGTCCCGGGAAGTGACCGGGCAAGGCCGGATGATCGGCCGCGAACTGCAACGCCTGTGCGTACCCGCTCATGGCGAGACGCCGCCGTTGCCGTGCAGCAGCTGCGGCCAGCGCAGGGCCAGTTTCAGCAGCATGTCGTGCAGGCCGGGGTGGCTGAGATGGCGCAGGCGCCAGCGCCGCCAGGCGTACTCCAGCAGGAACGCCGCGCCCAGCAGCAGGTAGCAGCCCACGTGCAGCCATGCCGAGGCCCAACGCTCGGGCACCGACCACGCCGACGTCACACCGAGGCGCGGCAGCAGCCCGTCGCGTGCGGCGAACAGCAGCAGGCCGGTCAACAGCAGCGCCTGCGCCGCCAGCAGCACGGTCCAGAACCAGGTGATCTGCCGCGCATAGCGCGCCACGCCGGGCTCGCGCAGCCGCTCGGCACCCTCGATCGCCACCACGAAACGCGCCACCAGCGGCTCGCCGCCGAGCAGGCTGCGGCCGAACCAGCATGCCAGCGCCACGTTGATCAGGATCGGCACCGCCTCCAGCAGCAGGTCGGCCAGCCCGAGCCGCGAGGCCAGCCACACGCCGGCCAGCATCAGCAGCCACAGCAACCACGGCAGCGGTCGGCGCGACTGCAGCCGCGGCAGCATCAGCACGCTGGCCAGCACCGCCAGCGCCAGCAGCGCGAAGATCGGCCGATGGGTGACCACCCCGGCGATGGCGAACACCGGATAGGCGAGCAGCAACCACAAGGCGTGGCGCCGCGAGGTCGGAACATGGGGGGATACGGCGGATTTCATGCGCGATTCCGCGACGACTCGGTCGGCACCGGCAGCTTGCCACGCGTGGCGCACGGTGGCGTGACGAAGGCGGGAAGCGCGGCGCCATGCGGCGCCAAGGCGTCCATGACCAGCCCGCACGACCGCTCCATCCCGCACCGACCGTTCAGGCGCGGTGCTGCTCGACGTGGCTCGACAGATTGCGCAGGCTGGCGAAGATCTGACGGTTTTCCGGGTTGTCCGAGCGCAGCTGGAAGCCGTAGCGCTTGGAGACGGCCAGGGCGATCTCCAGTGCATCGATGGAGTCGAGCCCCAGTTCGCCCCCGAACAGCGGTGCATCGGGGTCGATCTGCTCGGCATTGACGTCCTCGAGGTTGAGGCATTCCACCACCAGGGTGGCCAACTCGTGCTGCGCCTCTGTCTGTTCCGCCATGCTCGATTCCGTACGCCAGATGCATTGCCTCCCCCCGGTGGCAGTGGGCGCAGAGTGTAACATAGCGGCCTTGTCGTTCCGGTTGGCCAGCATGATCCAGGGATGTGAAAACCCGCAGGTGGAAGCTCGGGCGCGGCGGGCGCCGCAGGTGTCCTATCGCATGGCGGAGGTCGCCACCCTGCTGGAGGCGCCGGGCACGCTGGCGGTGCTCGGTTTCGACCCGGCCGTACCCTCCGGTGACGATCCGCGCCACCTGCAGGTGGCGCTGGCCAGCACCGATGCCCCCGCGCCGCTGGAACTGTGGCAGGTGGACGCGCCGGTGCGCTGCGGCATGGAAGGCGCGTTGCGCTGGTCGACCGGCGGCGGCTGGCTGTTCGCCGCGGTCGAGCTGGACGAACGCGAACACGGCGGCGCCCGCGCCACCGCAAAGCAGGCCTACGACTTGCTGCACCGGTTCGTCGCCGGCCGCGACGCACGGCACGTCCTGCGGGTGTGGAACTACATCGGCGCGATCAACGACGGCGAAGGCGATGCGGAACGCTACAAGCGCTTCTGCGAAGGCCGCGCCGCCGGCATGGGCGATTTCTTCGCCGAAGGTTTCCCCGCCGCCACCGCGATCGGCCACCTCGCGGCGGAACACCGCCTGCAGGTCTACCTGCTGGCCGGCGAGCAGGCCGGCCACCGGGTCGAGAACCCGCGCCAGGTCAGCGCATGGCGCTACCCGCGGCAATACGGCCCCACCCCGCCCAGCTTTGCGCGGGCGATGCTCCTGCCGGCCCGCGACACGCTGGCCATTTCCGGCACCGCCGCGGTCGTGGGCCATGCCTCGGCCCACCACGACAACCTCGATGCGCAGCTGGAGGAAACCCTGACCAACCTGGACGCGCTGCTGGCCAGCGCCGACATGCGCGCCGGCTTCGACACGCATTCACCGCTCAAGGTCTACCTGCGCCACGACGGCGACGCGCCGCGCGTGCGCGACGCGCTCCGGCAGCGCCTGCCGGGCGTACCCCTGCTGCTGCTGCACGGCGACATCTGTCGCCGCGAACTGCTGGTCGAGATCGACGGCTGGCGCTACGTTTAGCGATGCGCCGGTTTCATCGGGAGTCCTTCGCCGATGGCTCCAGCGAATCCAGCAGCTCGATCATCTGGGAACGAACGTAGGGATTGGACGTTTTCCCGTGATCCGCAGCTTGCTGGTTCCTTACCGGCGACCGCATGAGCAATTTGCCGGTAGCGGCCTGGAATACCGAGATCACGGCCCTGTAACCGACCGTCGGCGCAAAGGACTCGCTGGACTGCTTGTACGAAGACGCCGAATAGCCAGGCACCACCGAGGGGCGGTAGTCGATGGCCACCCGGTACGGCAAGGCGATCTCCGCGGCGCGCGACGCGGTGGCGGTGAACGCCGGATCATCGGAGTCCACGTTGTGGACGGTCACGTCGTGATCGCGAGCCCAGGCGAAAACCGCGTTGCCGACGTTGACGCAATTGACGCTGTCGCTGGTGCATGCCACGTAAAGCGAGAAGCACGGGGTGTCGTCTGCGGCGAACAGTTGCAGCGATTGCAGTTGTCGTTGCTGGGCGCCACTTGTCGTCGAGCCGGCGCCAGCGCAACCGTAGAGCGCAATCGACGAAACCACGATCAAGCCATTCAGCCATTTCTGCATCACAGTCCTCCTTCCTTGCCGAGTGTCACGGTCGGAACACGCACGGGGCTCGTCGCGGGCGCGCAGATCGCGTGACGCGAAAACAGCGCGAGCGGCCCTTCAGCTTTCGCTCCTCACTTCTGTTTCACCGGTCGCCGCCAGCCCTCGAACGTCTGCTGTCGGGCGCGCGCCAGAGTCAGCTGGCCTTCCGGCGCGTCGCGGGTGATCACCGAGCCGGCGCCGAGGGTGGCTTGCGCGCCGATGCTCACCGGGGCGACCAGGGCGCAGTTGGAGCCGATGAAGGCGCCGTCGCCGATGCGGGTAACGAACTTGTTCACGCCGTCGTAGTTGCAGGTGATGGTGCCGGCGCCGATATTGACGCCACGGCCGACCACGGTGTCGCCGAGGTAGGTGAGGTGGTTGGCCTTGCTGCCTTCGCCGATGCGGGTTTTCTTGGTCTCGACGAAGTTGCCCACGTGCACGCCGGCGTCCAGCTCGGTGCCCGGACGCAGCCGCGCGAACGGGCCGATCGTGCACGGGCCGTGAGTGACCACGCCGTCGAGATCGCAGTGCGGATGCAGCACGGTGCCGGCGGCCAGTTGCACGTCCTTCAGGCGAGTGAAGGCGCCGATGCGCACGTCGTCGCCGAGCACCACGCGCCCTTCCAGGATCACGTCGATGTCGAGCTCGACGTCGCGGCCGGCCTCGACCGTGCCGCGCACTTCCACGCGCAGCGGGTCGGCCATGCGCACGCCATCGCGAAGCAACGCGTGCGCGGCGCGGCGACGCCAGGCGGCTTCCAGCTCGGCCAGTTGCACGGGATCGTTGGCGCCGGCGGCTTCCACCGGGTCGGCGCACTCGACGCTGAGTGCGCCGCGGCCCTCGGCAGCAGCCATCGCGAAGATGTCCGTGAGGTAGTACTCGCCTTGCGCGTTGTCGCGATCGAGTTGCTTGAGCCAGCCGCGCAAGGCCAGCGCGTCGGCCAGCAGGATGCCTGTGTTGACCAGGTTGACCGCGCGCTGGCCGGCGTCGGCGTCCTTCTCCTCGACCACCTCGCGCACGTGGCCGTTGCCGTCGCACAGCACGCGCCCGTAGCCGGTCGGATCGGCCAGCCGCGTGGTGAGCAGGCTGAAGCCGCCTTCGGCGTCCAGCAGCTGGCGCAGCGTTTCCGCGCGGGTCAGCGGCACGTCGCCGTACAGCACCAGTACGCGTGCCGCGCGCGGCACGCCGGCGATCGCCTGCTCCACCGCGTGACCGGTGCCGAGCCGCTCGGCCTGCAACACCCAATGCAGGGCCTGCCCCGGCTCTGATCCGGGATCGTCCTGCCCGGCAAACGCCGCGCGTACCTGCTCGCCACAATGCCCGTAGACGACGTGGATGGCGGCTGGCTGCAAGGTTCGCGCGGTGGCGAGCACGTGCGCCAGCAGCGGCTTGCCGGCCAGCGGCATCAGCACCTTGGCGCGATTGGATTTCATCCGCGTGCCGGCACCGGCCGCCAGGATGATCACGTGCAGCGGCGTTGTTTCCATCGGTTGCGACCCCGTTCCGAACGAAGCAAAAGCATAGCAGCCGATGCCGCCGGTCCGGTGCGGCCGAGCCCTCGCCGCGGCTTGCGAAGGCGCATACAAAAGCGCAACGATCGCCGTGACAGACTGGCGCCGACAAGCAGCAAACAGACGAGGTGCAGCATGACGCGCATGACCGGAATCCATCCGTGCAGTTTCGTGGCCCTGCTTGCCCTGGCCACGGCCGGCGGGCTGGCACCCGCGATGGCCGCGGCCGCGCCGCCGCCGACGATCGCCGTGGGCGAGCCCGTTCCCGGCGCGCGGGTCACCGTGAATTACGTCAATCCGGAGGAGTTCAGCGAGGCCCGGCAATACGGCCTGCAGGACCGCTTCAACGGGAGGAGCTACCTGGAGCCGCTGAAGGCCCATCTGATCAAGCGCGCCACGAAGATGCTGCCGGCCGGCGATCGCCTGGAGGTCAACATCACCGACATCAAGCTCGCCGGCGGTTACGAGCCCTGGCACGGCCCGCAGTTGAGGTACGTGCGCTTCATGAAGGACGTCTATCCGCCGCGCATCGATCTCGACTTCAAACTGACCGACAGCAACGGCAAGGTGGTGCGCGAAGGTTCGCGCAAGCTGCGCAACCTGGGCTACCTGCAGAGTGGCGCCGCGCGCGTGGGCGATACCGATCCGCTGCGCTACGACAAGGCATTGATCGACAGCTGGCTGCGCCGCGGGCCGGAAAACCTCTAGCGGCAGGAATCCGGCCGCGGGGCCTCAGTGCTTGAGGTTCTTGCGCAGCCGCTCCAGCGCCTGCAACTGGGCCATCGCCTGGGTGAGCCGGGTCTGTGCCTCGGCCAGTTCGATCGCGTCGGTGCGGTTGGCCAGCGCGTCGCGCGCTTCCTTCATCGCCTGCTGCGCGGATACCTCATCCAGGTCCGCCGCCCGTGCGGCAGTATCGGCCAGCACGGTGACCACCTGCGGCTGCACTTCGAGGATGCCGCCGGAAACATAGAACTGCTGGCGCTCGCCGCCTTCCAGCAATACGTCGACATGGCCGGGCTTGAGTCGGGTGATCAGCGGCGCGTGGCGCGGCGTGATACCCAGCTCGCCCTGGTCACCGGTCGCCACGACCATGGTCGCCTCGCCGGAAAAAATCTCGGCCTCGGCGCTGACGATGTCGACTCGGATGGTTGTCATGGGATTTCTCGCTTTGCTCGAAGGGAATGGAGAATAGGGAATGGGGAATAGTGAAAGCGGGCAGGTCGCGGCAATTCCGATTCCCTATTCCCTATTTACTATTCCCGAAAGCCGCCTCAGGCGGCTTTCTTGGCCCCCATCTCCTCACCCTTCTTGATCGCCTCGTCGATGCCGCCGACCATGTAGAACGCCTGCTCCGGCAGGTGGTCCACGTCGCCGTCGACGATCATCTTGAAGCCACGGATGGTTTCGGCCAGCGACACGTACTTGCCGGGCGAGCCGGTGAACACTTCGGCCACGTGGAACGGCTGCGAGAAGAAGCGCTCGCACTTGCGCGCGCGGTACACGGCCTGCTTGTCCTCTTCGGACAGCTCGTCCATGCCCAGGATCGCGATGATGTCCTTCAGCTCCTTGTAGCGCTGCAGCGTACCCTGCACGCGGCGGGCCACGTCGTAGTGCTCGGCGCCGACCACGTTCGGATCGAGCTGACGGCTGGTCGAGTCGAGCGGGTCCACCGCCGGGTAGATGCCGCGCGAGGCGATGTCGCGCGACAGCGTCACGGTGGAGTCCAGATGCGCGAAGGTGGTCGCCGGCGACGGATCGGTCAAGTCATCGGCGGGCACGTACACGGCCTGGATCGAGGTGATCGAGCCGGTCTTGGTCGAGGTGATGCGCTCCTGCAGCACGCCCATTTCCTCGGCCAGCGTCGGCTGGTAGCCCACCGCCGACGGCATGCGGCCGAGCAGCGCGGACACTTCGGTACCGGCCAGGGTGTAGCGGTAGATGTTGTCGACGAAGAACAGCACGTCCTTGCCCTTGCCGCTCTCGTCCTTCTCGTCGCGGAAGTACTCGGCCATGGTCAGGCCGGTCAGCGCCACGCGCAGGCGGTTGCCCGGCGGCTCGTTCATCTGGCCGTAGACCATCGCCACTTTCGACTCGGGCAGGTTGTCGATTTTGACGACGCCCGCGTCCTGCATCTCGTGGTAGAAGTCGTTGCCTTCGCGGGTGCGCTCGCCGACGCCGGCGAACACCGACAGGCCGGCGTGCTGGGTGGCGATGTTGTTGATCAGCTCCAGCATGTTCACCGTCTTGCCCACGCCGGCGCCGCCGAACAGGCCGACCTTGCCGCCCTTGGCGAACGGGCAGACCAGGTCGATCACCTTGATGCCGGTTTCCAGCAGGTCATTGGACGCGGCCTGCTCGTCGTAGCTGGGCGCCTCGCGGTGGATCACCCAGTGATCCTTGGCCTCGATCGGACCGACCTCGTCGATCGGATTGCCGAGCACGTCCATGATGCGGCCCAGGGTTTCCTTGCCGACCGGCACCTTGATGCCTTCGCCGGTGTTGCGCGCCATCAGGCCGCGCTTCAGGCCCTCGGTGGAGCCGAGCGCGATCGCGCGCACGATGCCGTCGCCGAGCTGCTGCTGCACTTCCAGCGTGATGTCGGTGCCGTCGATCTTGAGTGCGTCGTACACCTGCGGCACCTGGTCGCGCGCGAACTCCACGTCGACGACCGCGCCGATGATCTGAACAACTTTGCCCTGGCTCATTGGGATAACTCCACCTGATAACTTGAATGTTTCGTGATGGGAATCGGGAATGGGGAATCGGGAATCGTCAAAGCGCGGGTCGCTGCTGTTTCGATTCCCTATTCCCTATTCTCCATTCCCGGGTTCTCATACCGCCGCGGCGCCGCCGACGATCTCCGAGATTTCCTGCGTGATCGCCGCCTGGCGCGCCTTGTTGTAGGTCAGCGTCAGCGTGTCGATCACCTTGTTCGCGTTGTCCGACGCGGCCTTCATCGCGACCATGCGGGCAGCGTGTTCGCTGGCCAGATTCTCCAGCGTGGCCTGGTACACCACCGACTCGATGTAGCGGCCCAGCACGTGTTCCAGCACGGTCTGCGCGTCGGGCTCGTAGAGGTAATCCCAGTCGTGCCCGGCTTCCAGCTTCACGCCGGCATAGGCCGATTCGCCCGCATCCTCGTGCGCCTCCAGCTCGGCCGCCACCAGCGGCAGCGGCAGCAGCGCGTCGATGGTCGGCTTCTGCGTCATGGTGTTGACGAAGTCGCTGTAGGCGAGGAACACGCGATCGAGGCCGTTGGCCGCATAGGCGTCCATCATCACCTTGATCACGCCGACCAGCTGCTCCAGCCGCGGTTTCTCGCCCAGGTGGCTCACCGTGCCGACCAGGTTGACGCCCTTGATGCGGCGGAAGAACGAGATCGCCTTCTGGCCGATCGCCACCACGTCGACCTGGACGCCCTGCTTCTGCCACTCGGCGATCGCCGGCAGCAGGCGGCGGAACAGGTTGGAGTTGAGGCCGCCGCACAGGCCGCGATCGGTCGACACCACGATGTAGCCGACCCGCGCCACGTTGTCGCGCTCGACCAGGAACGGATGGCTGAAATCGGTGCTGGCCTGCGCCACGTGCGCGATCACCTTGCGCATCAGCCGCGCATACGGACGCGAGGCCCGCATCAGATCCTGCGCACGACGGATCTTGGCCGCCGAGACCATCTCGAGCGCGCGCGTCACCTTGCGCATGTTCTGCGTGCTCTTGATCTTGGTTTTGATTTCGCGTCCGCTGGCCATGGGTTCTCGCTCGCTTTGCTCACTCGGGGGAATCGGGAATAGGGATTAGGGAATGGTTCAAAGCGGAGCGCGATGCGCCGTTGCTCTTTCTATTCCCGATTCTCGATTCCCTATTCCCGGCTCCTTTCACCAACTACCCGTCTTCTTGTACTCGTCCAGCGAGGTCTTGAAGGTGGCTTCGATGTCGCTGTCCCACGCACCGGTGGCGACGATCTTCTTCATCAGTTCCTCGTGGTTCTGATGCATGAAGGCGTGCAGGCCCTTCTCGAAGGCCAGCACCTTGTTCACCGGCAGGTCGTCGAGGTAGCCCTTTTCGGCCGCGTACACCGACAGCGCCAGCTCGGCGATCGACAGCGGCGAGTACTGCTTCTGCTTCATCAATTCGGTGACGCGCTGGCCGCGGTCGAGCTGGGCGCGCGTGGCCGGGTCCAGATCCGAGGCGAACTGCGCGAAGGCGGCCAGTTCGCGGAACTGCGCCAGCGCGAGCTTGACGCCGCCGGAGAGCTTCTTGACGATCTTGGTCTGCGCCGAACCACCCACGCGCGACACCGAGATGCCGGCGTTGACAGCCGGGCGGATGCCGGCGTTGAACAGGTCGGTTTCCAGGAAGATCTGGCCGTCGGTGATCGAGATCACGTTGGTCGGCACGAACGCCGAAACGTCGCCGCCCTGGGTCTCGATGATCGGCAGCGCAGTGAGCGAACCGGTCTTGCCCTTCACCTCGCCGTTGGTGAACTTCTCGACGTAGGCCTCGGACACGCGCGAGGCGCGCTCGAGCAGACGCGAGTGGAGATAGAACACGTCGCCCGGGTACGCCTCGCGACCCGGCGGGCGCTTCAGCAGCAGCGAGATCTGGCGGTAGGCCACGGCCTGCTTGGAGAGGTCGTCGTAGACGATCAGCGCGTCCTGGCCGCGGTCGCGGAAGTACTCGCCCATGGCGCAGCCGGAATAGGGCGCCACGTACTGCAGCGCAGCCGATTCGGACGCCGAGGCGACCACCACGATGGTGTTGGCCAGCGCGCCGTTCTCTTCCAGCTTGCGCACCACGTTGGCGATCGACGAACGCTTCTGGCCGATCGCCACGTAGATGCATTTGATGCCCGAATCGCGCTGGGCGATGATCGCGTCGATCGCCAGCGCGGTCTTGCCGGTCTGGCGGTCGCCGATGATCAGCTCGCGCTGGCCGCGGCCGACCGGGATCATCGCGTCGACCGACTTGTAGCCGGTCTGCAGCGGCTGGTCGACCGACTTGCGCCAGATCACGCCCGGCGCGACCTTCTCGACCGGCGCGGTGAGCTTGGCGTTCAGCGGGCCCTTGCCGTCGATCGGATTGCCCAGCGCATCGACCACGCGGCCGAGCAGCTCCGGGCCGATCGGCACTTCGAGGATGCGGCCGGTGGTCTTGGCGGTGTCGCCCTCGCGCAGGTGCTGGTAGTCGCCCAGCACCACCGCGCCGACGGAGTCGCGCTCGAGGTTCAGCGCCAGCGCAAACGCATTGCCCGGCAGCTCGATCATTTCGCCCTGCATCGCGTCGGCCAGGCCGTGGATGCGCACGATGCCGTCGGACACGCTGATGATCGTGCCCTCGTTGCGTGCCTCGGCGCCGAGCTTGAACTGCTCGATGCGGCTCTTGATCAGTTCGCTGATCTCGGACGGATTCAGTGTGGTGCTGGACATGGTCATCTATCCCGGAAATGAAAAGCTCTTGTTGAACAGTCCGGCCCGGATGGCCGGCCTTGCTCTTCGCGAGATCGATCTCGCGTGAAACCAATCTGTCCGACCATGGAGGGTCGGGTTTTGCTCGTCGCGAAAATGGACTTCGCGTGAAACCAAACTGTCCGGCCCGAACTGCCGGTATTGCCTTTCGCGAAGCTGGCTTCGCGTGAAACTACTGGCTCAATGCGCCAGCCAGCTTGGCCAGCCTGCCGCGCGCGGAGCCGTCGATCACTTCGCTGCCGGTGTCGATCACCGCACCGGCCAGCAGCGAGGCATCGACCTGGGTATCCAGTTCGATCTCGCGCTTGAATCGGCGCTTCAGCGAAGCCTTGAGCTGCTCGGTCTGCGCTGCGTCCAGCGCCATCGCGCTGGTCACCTTGACCAGCAGCTGCGACTCGGATTCGCGCTTGAACGTCTCGTACAGCTCGGCCACCTCCGGCAGCAACGCAAGGCGTCGCTGCTCGGCCATTTCGGCGAGGAACTGGCCGAATGGCGCATCGGCGGCGATGCCGGCCGGCAGATGCAGCGCGACGAGCTGCGCGGGCACCACCCGCGGATCGTTGCCGAGACCGGCCACGCGCGGATCGGCCGCGACCGCGGCGGCGAACGCCAGCGCCTGCGACCACGCGTCCAGCGTGCCGGCGGCATGCGCCACTTCGAACGCGGCGCGGGCGTAGGGACGGGCGAGGGTGATTGCCTGGGCCATCGATCAGATCTCGGCCGCGAGCTGGTCGAGCAAGGCCTTGTGCGTCGACGCATCGACCTCGCGCTGCACGATCCTGCTTGCGCCGGCCACGGCCAGCGCACCGACCTGCTCGCGCAGCTCGTCGCGCGCGCGCTGGGCCATCGAGGCGATGTCGTCCTGCGCCGAAGCCTTCAGGCGGTTGATTTCGCTGACGGCCTCGCCACGGGCCTTTTCGATGATCTGGTTGGCCTGCTGCTGGGCCTTGTCGATGATCTCCGAGGCTTGCAGGCGGGCCTGCTTGATCTCGGCCTGCACCTTGGAGTCGGCAGCCTTCAGGTCGGCGTGCGCGCGCTCGGCCGCATTCAGGCCTTCGGCGATCTTGAGCTGGCGCTCTTCGATGGCCTTGTTGAGATACGGCCAGATGAAGTGCACACAGAACCAGATCAGGATGGCGAACGAAATCATTTCGCCAATCAAGGTCGCGTTGAAATCCATCGCTGCGTTACCTGCAAATACGGGATGAAACGGACACGGGTATCAGATACCCGTGCCGGATACACGGCGACGCCACCACGGCGGCGCGCCGCTGGGAGAATTACTGACCGGCGCCTGCCGCCGCCAGAATCTTGCCCAGCAGCGGGTTCGCCACGGCGAAGTACATGGCCAGCGCCACGCCGATCAGGAACGCCGCGTCGATCAGACCTGCCAGCAGGAACATGCGGCCCTGCAGCAGCGGCACCAGTTCAGGCTGACGGGCAGCGGCTTCGAGGAACTTCGAACCCATGATGCCGATACCGATACAGGCGCCGAGTGCACCGAAACCGATGATCAGGCCAAGCGCGATGGCGGTGAAGCCCTGGATTTGTGCAAACTGGACGAGATGTTCCACGGTGGTCTCCTGAGAAATTCAAACTGGACTAGACAAAACGGATGCAGCAAAGGGTTCGAAAAACGCGAATCAGTGGTGATCGTGCGCCATCGAGATATACACGATCGTCAGCACCATGAAGATGAAGGCCTGGATCGAGATGATCAGGATGTGGAAGATGCCCCACACCGTGTAACCGATGATGCCGGCGCCGTACAGCGCCCAGCCGGCCAGCCCGGCACCCGCACTGAACAGGCCGGCGATGAGCATGAACACCAGCTCGCCGGCGTACATGTTGCCGAACAGTCGCATCGCCAGGCTCACCGGCTTGGACGCCAGCTCGACGACGTTGAGCAGGAAGTTGAACAGCCACAGCGCGGGGTGGCTGCCGAACGGCGCGGTGAACAGCTCGCGCATGTAGCCGCCGGCACCCTTGGCCTTGAAGCTGTAGAAGATGATCAGCACGAACACCGTCAGCGACATCGCGAAGGTCATGTTGATGTCGGCGGTAGGCACGGCGCGGAAATGGCCGATGCCGAACTTCTCCGTGATCCACGGCAGCAGGTCGACCGGCAGCAGGTCCATCGCATTCATCAGGAACACCCAGATGAACACGGTCAGCGCCAGCGGGCCGAGCACGCGGCGATCGCCGTGGAACACGTCCTTGACCTGACCGTCGACGAACTCGAGGATGATCTCGACAAAGGCTTGGCCCTTGCCCGGCACGCCGGCAGTCGCCTTGCGCGCCTTGAGCCAGAACCACAGGCAGAACAGCACGCCGAGCGCCAGCGACACGCTGACCGAGTCGAGGTGCACCGCCCAGAAGCCTTCCTTGCTCGCATGCGGAACAAGATGCTGCAGGTGGTGCTGGATGTATTCGGTAAGCCCGCCCGACTCGCTTGCCATGCTTCAACCCTTGAATCTGAACGCCACCAGATGGACCGCGTAAGCAGCCACCAACCCCGTGATGGCGGCCAGTGGCGGCAACTTGAATTGGAACAGGATCACGACCAGCCCTCCGACGATCACGATCCATTTCAGGAACATGCCCGTCAGCAGCCGACCCAGCGCCAGACCCGCGCCGCTGATGCCGCTGAACATCCGCGCCGACATCGCTGCGGTACCCAGCGCCACCACCACCGCGCCTGCCGCGGCCGATGCCGCTTCACGACGCCCCAGTGCTAGGAAGACGCAGCCCACCAGCAGAGCCACCGCGAACTGCAGCAGCACGATGCGCGAGGCGAGGCGCCGACCCGAGGCCAGGTTGTTGAGCAAGTGACGTCTCCGCGCGACCCTTGTCAGGCGGCACCGATCCAGTCACCCGCCACGATCCGAATCCGTAAAAGTATATCAGTGCGCCGATTGCCCGGACAAGCCGCGAAGCCTGCCAATCCCCGCCGCGCCCGCCAGCGCACAGCCTGGCGCGAGGCCTGCGACGATCTGCCGCGATCGCACGATCTTGCGCACAAAAGAAGGCCGGACATCCCTGTCCGGCCTTCTCGAAGCTTTGTACCGCTGCACGGCAGCCGCAAATTACTTGGCGGCGGCCTTCTTGCCGGCGACCGGCGCGGTCACGGCGTCATTGGCCGCCTGGCGCTGCTCCTGCACCAGCGCGGTCAGCGACTCGGCGGTCTTCTGGGTGATCGACAGCACTTCCTGCGACACCGCCACGGCGCGCTCGGCATTCTCGCGGCTCAGGCTGCTGCCCTTCTCCCACAGGCCGCGCAGGCCGTCGACGTCGCGGGTTTCCATCACGTCGGTGACGAACTCGGCGGAGACCTTGGTCTGCTCCTCGAGCGCCTTGAGCTGCAGCTCGGCAACCTTCTCCAGCCCCTTCAGGGCCAGCGAATGCGCCTTGAACGCGCTGTCGGTGAACTGCTTGGTGAACGCAAAAAGCTGGTTGTTGAATTGCTGGGTCATGGCTTGTTCCTCGGGTGGAGGTGGGGTAGTGGCAGCCACTCTAGCAAGACTTCTGTTGCAATGCAACATGAATTTCCCGGAATCGCCAAACCAGTCGGCAAATGTTCATCCTGTACGCCAACTTGCGGAAATCACCCGCATAACGCAACGCGTCAGAAATCGGCCCGGCTGCAGCTGGCCCCCGAGGTGCAGGTCTCGTGCACCACCACCTTGTCCAGCCCCGCCAGCCGCGGCTCCAGCCGCTGCCAGATCCAGCGCGCCAGCATCTCGCTGGTCGGGTTCTCCAGCCCCTCGATGTCGTTGAGATAGTGGTGGTCGAGCTGGTCATACAGCGGCTGGAAGGCCGTCTTCAGCTCGGCAAAGTCCATCACCCAGCCGAGCCGCGGGTCCGGCTCGCCGGAAACATGAATCTCGACGCGGAACGAATGCCCGTGCAGCCGCGCGCATTTGTGGCCTTCCGGCACGTGCGGCAGGCGGTGGGCTGCTTCGAGCTGAAACACCTTGAAGATGTGCATGGCGACGTCCGCGCGGATGGACACGTCGGCGGGACAGACACGCGCGACACGTTTGGTGGCTATGGGTGCATTCGAACAAGGGCCACCAAACCCTTGTTCTGCACGGTTTTTGGAAGTTAAGTTGGGGCACCTACCGTCATAGTTACCGTCAGACGCGTGTTTTGCCCCTTCTTTACTCTCCCACATTGTACTGGGTGTCGCCTTCGACGTCCTAGCTTCCCTGCAGTTATCAAGGGTGCACCGATCTTTGGCGTGCATCAGCAACTGACCCACTGAGCCTCAATCGATCGACCTCCCAATACGGTCCCTTCTATATCCACATCCACGAAGGTCGGTTCCCAGCTCTCAGATGTTCTTCGCGAGCTGCTTCACGAGCCAATGTCACCGCTGAACCGAGTTGAAGTCCATGGAACATAGCTGCTCTCACGCGGCACACGACCCATAACCCATCATCGGCTTGCTTCAGATAGAAAGTGATCATGACTTGGATCCAGGAGAAGGGTGTGCCTCGCTCGTCGGCTCTACCTGACACTCTGAGTCGGCTTTCACCTGGACACTTAGTCGGATCGGGCCAGACTCACGCAGCAACCAAATGTTGGAAGCACAGCTAGCTGGCACGCCACTGTCCTGCAGAGACATCCTGGAGTCCGGATTCCGCACGATCCGCCGACGCGCGGTGCTGTATCAACCATTGATACGCCAGCTGGGTAAGCTGTCGACATGGCCGCCACCAGCCCGACCCCGACTGCCGCCAGCCACCGCCTGCCGCTGGTGGATATCCGTTGCCGCTATCACTACCAGGCGCTCACTTCGGTCGCCGCGATTTGGGTGGCCCATTTCGAGGAGCACGAGGACGGGGAAGTCATCGGCAACGGGGAGGCCGCACTCCTTGCCTATCCCAAGTGGCTGGATGAAGGGGTGACCCGATTGATCCGGATACATGTCCCTTGGATGCGCCTGGCTGCAACCAAGACGACCGAGACCACCTACTGGGCCAACCATTGCCAGGTCTGCGGGGCGGTCCAAGGCAATTACTATGTCGGTGGTGTCGATGGGCCTTATTGGCCGCAGGACGACGAAGCGTTGGCTCAGCCGACGTTCGTGCGCGGTGCCGGGCCGTTGCGGGCTGCCGGATCCAGCAGCCGGAGTTCGTGGATGACGCGGGTGGAAAATGTCTGTGGATAGCGGGCCAAGGAAAGTCGCACTGGCCCACGAGCCGCAATACGGGGTGCTGGACCTGGCCGAAGGGCGCAGCCTTGACCTCTACGAGTTCGTGGGCGAAGGCGACTACGCCGAACTAGTCGAAAGAAGGCGTGTTGCCCTGGAGCATGAACTATTGGATGGCAGGGTTCGCTATGTCTGCGAGCAGTGTCGCAAGGCCATGGTGTTGCGCTCCATTCCCGCGAACAAGAACACGGAAAACAGGTTCTACCTCAAGCATCGCTTCAAGAGCGAGGACTGCGGTGGAACGAGGGGTTTGTCCCACGATGCGATCTGCGCGATGAGGTATGGCAACACCAAAGAGGGTGCCACCCACAAACTCTACAAATCCATCATTGCCAGTAGCATCGCCGCCGATCCCGCTTTCAGGAACACGGATGTGGAAAGCCACTGGGTGGATGCGGATGGCGTTCGCTGGCGCCAACCAGATGTGCAGGCCGAATGCAATGGCGTCCGCGTGGCGCTGGAAGTCCAGCTTTCCACGACCTTCCTGCACGTGATCGCGCAGCGGCAATCCTTCTACCGTCGCAACCTGGGCAGGCTGATCTGGTTCTTCCGCGACCTGGACATCGCCGAGTTCCGGCAGGCCGAAGACGACATTTTCTACTCCAACAACCGCAATGCGTTCCACGTCAGCCCGGCGACGCTGGAGCGCTCGCAGCGTGAGGGTCGCTTCGCAATGGACTGCGCTTGGCACGAGCCCCGTATGGTCGATGGGGCAATCGTCGATGCCCGCATGCAGGGCACCGTCTATTTCGATCAGCTGCAGTTCGATGTCAGCGCCATCGGCGCCCCGCGCGCCTACTACTTCGATTATGACCGCGCTCGCGCTGCGTTGGACGACCAATTGCGTCGCCAAGTGCAAGAGGATCAGCGCAAGGCTCGTGAGGCCGTGGATGCACCACTGCGCCTACTGATGGAATCGATGGTACTGGGGTACGTGGACGGTCCCGACAGCGTCAAGTCGTGGGATAACGTCCGTGAGCAATTCGGCCGACGGGGCTTCGATTTGCCGGATAACTTTTACTACAACGACGGGCTCTTCCCGATCCTGCAGGCCGCTTACTCAGCCAAGGAGGGGCGGCCGGTCGCATGCCGCCAGACGCACTTGATCCAACTTGCCAATACGCTTTTCAATTCGTACAAGCGGTCGCTGTTGGTCTTCTCCATGATGATGCGGCACTACGATCGTGCCGAGCTGCTGTTATCGCGAGGCAACAAGGAAGAATGGCTCAAGAAGGTGGGGAAATACCACGCCGGTTGGCTCGACGGCGACCCACAATTCGCACCTGATCGTCGCTATGACGATCTGTTGGCCTTCCTGTTCCCCGAGGCTGCGGACGAGCTGCGAATGCGACCCACTGAGCTGATCTCGAAGCGCAGGCGTTAGCTGGGCGAAGCCGCTGGTGCGGATCATTTCCCCCAGCCCAGCCCGGGGGCTTTGGAAATCTGTCGCCGGCTCATACCTCAGTTGGCCTGCGGAGCGTCCATCAGCAGCGCTTCAAGGAATCGGTCCAGAGCAGGCGTTCCGATCTTGACGCCGAAGAAGCTCCAGAAGCCGCTGCGTCCCATATTGACGATGATGGCGCTGCTCTCGGAGATGGCGGCCTTACTCTCGACAACGGCATAGAGGTCGGCAATCCTGGGATCACTGAAGTGCCGGCGCAGATGACCGTTGGTTCGATAGCCAAGATCCACGTACAAGCGGCATGCGTCCACCGCGTCTTCCGCCGGGATGTCCTCCGCAAACTCGGATTTCACAATCGCTTGATAAGAATGGGGTGTAAGGGCTGACTCATCCGTCGCTTCCTGAAACTCGGTTTGCGCGATATGCAGTGAGTGTGCCGCGTGGTCGATCGAAGTGAGGAGGCGGGACAGCTCGGCGAAATCAGCCGACCATTTCGGCGACACCTGCCACGGCTGCTTATAGCTCCAGTTGCGGGACAGGAAATTGAACGCGTGTTGGAAGATCGTGTGGATCTGGACTTCGACCCTGCCAGGAAAGACCGACGCCCGATAGTCGGAGGGCTTCTCGACGACGACATGGGTCGCACGATACCCGGATCCGTGATCGATCTGGTTACTCTTGACGATCTTGAGGTCTTTGCCGATCTCTTGCCGGATGAGGAATCGCATGATGATGGGAACCTCGGCCAAGGTGCCCACCACCACGCGCAGGCCAGCCAGGTCGTCGAGCGCATCGATGGGGATGCCGAGCAGCGCCGACTTGGCCGCCGCCCGCTCGTACTGCTTTACGCGACTGGATACTGAGAACAGGTTGAGATTGCCGACATCGCGGACAAAGAAGTCCAGCTCGAGCACGAGCCTTTCGAGTGCCCGTCGATGGGGCTCGACCATGACTTGGTAACCCGCGCGCGCGGGGGTAGGGGCTTCTGTCATCGGACGATCCTTCCCTGAAAAATGCGAGACAGCTGCGTATCGGTAATCCGTCTGCGGCGTATCACTCAGCGAAAGTATCGTAGTCGAACCGGCACTTGCGTAGCACTTCTGTTGGAACGTATTCGGCGCCCAAGCCGTTCAGGCGACCACGTTCCGCGATCAGGTGCAGGTTCTTCCTTGCCCGCGACGCGACTACATACAAGAGCCGTTTTGCGCTGTTGCTTCCATCGGCGTCCGCAAAATGCGGGACCATGCCTTCCAGCAACGCATATGCAATGACCGTGTCGTATTCATCCCCCTTGATACCATGGATGGTTGACAGGGTGATCCCGGAACGTTCCCGGAACACTCGCCGGAACGCATCGATCTCTCCGATAAACTGGGTGCCTTCTTTTCTAAGCCGCGCGATCCGGGCGGAGGAACTCTCGAAGAAGGAAACGTACTGGTCTTGAAGTGCCGGAAAGGCAGTGAAATCGACGCCGAGTGCGGAGAACAGGGCTTTGAAGTACAGCTCTACGTACTTCAATCCATCGGTCTCGGCCAAGGCAATACTGTTAGCTTCCCGCAGAAGTCGCGTGGGGGTCATCTTCGACGTCGATACCCCGGCAGCCTCCAGTTCAACGAGGATCTCCTTGGCCCAGCGCAGCCTGCGTACATACAGTCCGGGAGATGCGTTGGTCAGTGCGATGCGGGCAAGTTGGTACCAGAAGTTGTCGGGGTCGCGGGCGAAAGGCACCATTCCCGGTCCGTCGAACTCATATTCGGGCATCCGGCTCACCAGCCGGCGGGTCATGCCCGCCAAATGCACCCACTGCGGCGCGAGTACGCATATCTCGGAAGGCTCGATCCCCAGTGTCTCGATGTTGTAGCGGATCAGCGCTACCAATTTGTCTTCGAGGCCATTCTTACTGGTAGTCGCGTCATAGGTGACGATACTGGGGTATGTCTTGTGCTTGGACGCGGCCTCAATCGACGAACCGTAGAGGTCGTAGCGGCCAAAGTAGCTTATGATGCGTTCCGAGGATCGATAGTTGTGGGTGAGCTCGGCCTCCTTGAAGGAGACACCCGACAGCGCGGCGAATTCCTTGGGGGTGATCGCAAAGCCTCCAAGCGACTGGAAGATGGCTTGGTTGGGATCGCCGACAACAAACGCCCTGGTTTGTCCCGCGCCTGCAGCCAGAATCTCGGAGACGATCGAGTACTGGATTTGCTTGGTGTCCTGATACTCGTCGATGAGGATCAAGGGGAATATGCCGGACAGGAGCTTCGCGATCGACGGGTTCTTCGAGATCAGCTCGTAGGCGTAGAAAAGCATCAGCTCGAAGTCGATCTTCCGATCCTTCGATAGCACGCGGAAATATTCCTGGAGGATCTCATTGATGGCATCGTGCTTGCGCGCATCCCGGCAGGTCAGCGTGTACCCGTCCTTGGTGAAGTAAAAGCCGCAGTCCCAATAGGTCACCTTGGGCGATCGATAGGGCACACACAATTCGGTTAGCAGCTTCTCGGAATCGTTGGTGCTGGCCACCGAGAAGCCATGTTTCAACTCCTCGTGGTAGATCCCATAGGGCCGCAGTATCCATTCCAGGCAGAACGAGTGGATCGTGCCGATCCAGAGTCGGGACGCATCGACGCCCAACCGCTCGATGCGTTCCTTGATCTCGTCGGCCGCCCGGTGTGTATAGGTGATGGCGACGAGGCACTGCCGCGGCGTCTCCAGCTTCGACAGCTCCTCGGCGATCTTGAACGTCAGCGTTCTGGTTTTGCCGCTGCCGGGGCACGCGACCAGGAAGACGCTGCCTGCCTCGCGGATGGCATCCTCCTGCGGCTCGTTCAGGTCGTGGTTGGCCCAAACTGTCATGTCAGCCGGCCTTGTCGAGGATCTGGTTGATCGGATCGGAGGTAAAGGTCACCAGCATCAGCGCCTTTATCGCAGCCAGATCCATCTCTCCCGATCTGAAAGAGGCCAAGGCATTGCGAGCGCCTTGGATGACGTCCGGCATCGACAGGCCCGATTTCTCGATGCAGGCCACGCGGAAGCTCAGGATGTGGAACCAGACTTCCGTCGACAGGATGGGGCGCAGGAAGTGGATCGCCTCCATGATGTAATCGGGGATGATGACCTGATGGTCGATCCGGTTGCCGAGTGCGATGGCGAACCAGCCCTTCCCTTCGTAGTTCGCCATCAGCAAGGCGCGCTTGCCGAAAACGGCGATGTCCTTGGATTCCAGCTCGGTCTTGGCTTTCGCTATCGTTGCCGGATCTTTGTAGACGCTGGCAATCGCCCCAACGACCTGGTCGGCGTTGCCTGCGTCGACGAAATCGACCTCGAAGGTATGGGGAGCATAGAAGCACTCGACCCATGGGTTGCCGTGGGAGAAGGCGTCCAATGCAGTTTTCCGTGCAAGTCCCTTGGTCTGGGCGCTGGTACACCTGGCCTTGAACTTGGAAAGGGCGTCGTCGTCGGTTGCTGCGGGCGAGGTATCGAAGAAGGTCGCGTCCAGATCGGTGACGATTGCGCATCGCTTCTTGATTCGGTCGTCGTGGAACAGTACGGCGACGTTCTGGAAGCCCGTGCTGCGGATGTTGATTAGGCTGATTCCCAGCTCGTCGAGCGTCATGCCAAGTACCTTCTTAACCAACGCTGGGATAAGGAGTTCCTCGGCGTCGCCCTCCACCAGCATGACGCTCTTGGCGAACAGCAGGTTGCTACGCACCGCATCCAGGTAGCGCTGGATGTTGCCGATGTCGATGGGGTCGAGGCCGGTGGTTGGCTGGTAGGTCTCGCAACCCTCACCGACCTTGCCGAGGATGTTCATGTTCTCGACGTTGCTGGCTTCAGAGATGTGGGTGGAGTGGGTCGAATAGATGATCTGGGTATCGGCGAAATTCAGGCGATCGAACAGGGTTTTTTGGATATGGGTGTGGATGTGGGCTTCCGGCTCCTCGATCAGCAGGAAGTTGGCGAATGACTGGTTGGCCTTCTGATACTTGAACTCGAGCAGCTTCAACGTCAGGTAGATGAGGTTGGCGCCGCCGAGACTGAGCTCGTGGACCGCGCCCTCATAGCCGTTTCCGGTTTCGCCCACGAACAGCTTGAGCGACTGGAAAAGCTTGTCGGCCTCGTCGGAGAGGTCGGATCGGATCGACAGCGACGAAGGCGAATAGGCCTCGCCCGCCGCCTCCTTGATGGTGCCGACGATGTCCGAGCGCACAGTCTGGACGTCGTCGAGCCCTTCAATGGCGTCGTTGAGATCCTTGACCTTTTCGGTGATGGGCAGGAACGTGACGGGATCGATCTCGCCGCTCTTGCGCTTGAGCAGGTTGAGCAGCGGATTGGTTCGATTGTTCTGGAACTCGGCGATGACGTCCCTGAGTGCCTGTACGAAGGTGAAGGAGATCTCTTTCGAGACTGACAGCATGACGGGAACACGCGACCCGATCGCGGGGTGGTCCAATTCCTTGCCAAACTTGGCGTTCCTGAAGTCGCCGACGATCTCAGCATAAGTGGCGGGATCGTTGAAGTCTGCCTCGCTCCTGCCGGTGAAGACAGTCTCGTAGTCCTCGATCGAGATCCCGGAAAGGATGGCGGACATCCCGGCGTGGTCCCCGGCGATCAACTCCGACAGGCGGCGGCGTACATCGGTTTTCGGCCGGAAGATCAGGTTGTACGTGGCCTTGGAGACGGCGCCGGTGCCGACGCTACCGGTGCCATGCAGAAAGAGCGACTGGATGGCCTCGTCTTGCGAGACCTCCTGGAACTCGATGCTGATGATGATCCAGTGGCCCTGCCAGTGCTCGAGGCCCCGATGAAAATCCTTCTCGTCGAGGCGGTGCGCCGAACGCAACAGGTTGTCGTCTAAAAGAAGGCGGATTGCCCGAAAAAGATTGGTTTTCCCTGAGCCGTTCTCGCCTATGATCGTGTTGATTCCTTTGTTGAAGATCAGCTTCGCGTTGGCGAAATTGCGATAGTTGACAAGGCTGATCTTCGAGATATGCATGGTCTGTTCCCCAGGGTTACCCAAGCTTTGTCCGCCCAAGCCGACGGGACGGTATCTAGGCCCAGATTTTTTGCGCTTGATATAGACTTTAACGGACGGCAGCCATGATGATCGGATGGATTCACGTTCGATCCAAATAACTAGCTTACCGATCGGCTAGGACGTGTGGACGCAGCCGACGACCTGGGCCAAGCACTCGGTCACCGTAGCAGTCCAGTCGACTCTTCAGAATGGCCGCTTTTGGCCTATTCCGTTGAAAAACTCGCTGTTTGGGAACGGCTTGAGTGACCTCGGCCGGGTCGCGTTGGCACTGCGATCAGTTTTTGACCAAGTGTGCGGTCGAAATTTCGGGCGCAGCGGCCCTCGTCCTGCTAAACGGGTAGTGCGTGGGCCCGACTTGGTGCTTTTGGCATCAGCCACTGCGCCATTCGTCGTAGGTTTTGCGCTGTTGCTGCCAACAGGAACTCATCTTGGGCACCGCGCAGCCCACGAAGCCGTAATCGATCCAGTCGCAGGATCCGTTTCAGGTGCGCGAACAGCATCTCGACCTTCTTGCGGTCCTTTCGGGACTGTTGATATCGCGGCGTGGTCGCGATCTGGCGGGCCACATCGCGTGCGGCTTCGTTGACCTGGCGGGCGATCTTGCGATGCGTCGTGTTCGGACAACACCACGACTTCAATTCACAGCCCTTGCAGTCATACACGCTGCTGCGATAGATCAAAGTGTCGTCCGACGTTGGCTTGCCGGTCGAGCGAAGCGGCTTGCCCTTAGGACAACGGTATTCATCGGCGGCGGCATTCCACTGGAAGTCGGACCGGCTCAGCGTGCCGTCCTTGCGCTCGGCTTTGTCCCACACCGTCGTCCGTGGCTCCGCCGAAGCGTGCTCTTTCGTCTCACGTGCTTCGCCTGATTCAGGGGCGCACTCACTTGCGGGGTATGGTCCACCACAGCCCATCCAGTGACCGATCCGTTCCCGGGACAGAGATCGCACCCGGGCTGTTTCTCACCGAAGCACTGATGGATTGGGGTCGCCCTCCTCCGTCGATCGACACCGCATTTGCGCGATGAGAGGAGTCTGTCGCTCACAGCAGATTGCTGCACTTCGACACCGAAACAACCGGTCTGGCCGGAGGCGCGGGCACGCGTGCGTGGATGATTGGTGCCGCGGATTGGTTGGCGGATGGCCGCTTTCGTCTACGCCAACTGACGACGACCACGATGGGGGCCGAAACCGAGATGCTGCGAACCTTCGCGGAATGGCTTCAACCCGATACGGTGCTCGTCAGCTATAACGGCAAGTGCTACGACTCGCCCCTGCTGAAGACACGTTACCGCCTGGCACGGCTGTCTGATCCGTTGTCTGGTCTAGGTCATCTGGATCTGCTCCACCCAGTGCGCCGACACTGGAAGGGCGTTTGGGAGAACTGTCGCCTAGCCACCGCCGAGCGCGAACTACTTGGTGTAGTGCGAGAAGACGACTTGCCAGGCTCGGAAGCTCCCGCCGCGCGGCTCAACTATCTGCGCGGAGGCTCTGCGCGAAACGTGAGGCGGGTGTTGGCGCATAACAGCCAAGACTTGAAGAGTCTGGCCGGTGTGCTGCTTCACTTGGCTTCCTTGCCTCGGTAGTTCGATTGCCTACCAGCCGAGACAGAACAGCAAAAGCTGGGCGATGGACTGGCGTTTTTATTCCAGACGAGATCCGAGCGGTGGTCTCCGGCGACGGGACCGTAAGCAAGACTGCTTGACGCTTCTGCGTCACAGGGACATTCGATCGAAAAGAATTTCAGATCTATATCACCCCTTGGAGAGTAGCGCGCTATCTCTATGCCTTCTCATATTCCCTCGCGACCACGCATAGAGCCCGGCTTCGGCCGGGCTCTATGCGTTTGTGTCGTCCAAATGGAGTTCGTTATGAAAGTTGATCGAACATTGGCCTATACACATCACAGGCTCGACGGCGACACGACGGAACAAGACGTGCTCGCGGCAGCCGAAGGTATCCTGAAAAAGCGGCTTGAGCGGCATGGCAGCATCGGCAGCCCGACCGATGCTACTGACTTCCTTCGTATGCGGCTGGGTTCGCTCTTGCACGAGGAGTTCCACGTACTGTGGCTCGACAACCGCCATCGCATTCTGGATTGTCAGAAGCTATTCACCGGCACCGTCGACGGTGCCAGCATCTATCCACGAGAGGTTGTGCGAGCAGCCTTGGGCATCAATGCCAGCGCCGCCATTCTCGCGCACAACCATCCAAGCGGGATTGCGGAACCCAGTGCCGCTGACCGGGCTATCACTAACGAGCTCCGTGACGCATTGAGACTGGTAGGTGTGCGGATTCTGGACCACATCGTCGTGGGCGCAGAGTGCGTCAGCATGGCCGACAGAGGATTCCTGTGATGAGACCCTCACAGCCTCTCTACTCTCTATCTGCGAACTCGAATGACTGGCGGGTGAGTGGCTTCGATTCAACAACATCTCAGACCCATATCACCCATGTGAAGTCCATGGTCATCGGCTTCGCGTCTGGACGCTCCGCACCGCAGCGTTCGCAAAGGGTACCCGACGACATGAGCGGCAAACTCGACACGGTCTACTGCATCCTGGTCGTTGCTACCGCAGTTCTGGTGGGCATCGTCAAATGCACCCACTGCGGTGGCTTCAAAGCTCCCTGATCCGATCCAACACACGCACGGCGCACAAGGCCCGGCATGTCCGGGCCTTGTGCGTTTATGCCGCCAACTTACGAGGAAACGACAATGCATCTGGTTGAAACGATGGCCTACGCCGGCGAGAAGCCGTGGCACGGTCTTGGCAACAGATTGGCCCCGCAGCAATCCATCGACACATGGAAGCAGCAGGCGGGCATGGACTGGCAGATCGAAGCATCCGAAGTCCGCTATATCTCCGGCAACAACCACATGGGCGTTATCAACACCTTCCCGGAGCAGAAAGTGCTGTACCGCTCGGATACCAAGGCACCGCTGGCCGTGGTGTCCAAGCGCTTTCACGTGGTACAGCCGGGTGAGATTCTGGAGTTCTATCGCGACCTGACGGCCTGCAACGGCTTCGAGTTGGAGACTGCCGGCGTCTTGCGCGAAGGTCGCAAGTTCTGGGCGCTGGCGAAGACCGGCCAGAGCACCACGCTCAAGGGGCGTGACCGCGTCGATGGCTACCTGCTGCTGGCCACGGCCTGCGACGGAACGCTGGCGACCACGGCACAGTTCACGTCGGTACGAGTGGTCTGCAACAACACCTTGTCGATTGCGCTGGGGAACGCCAACGGTGCCATCAAGGTGCCGCATCGCAGCCAGTTCGATCCCGAGGCGGTGAAGCGCCAGCTGGGCATCACCGTGTCGTCGTGGGATGGCTTCGTCGCGCGCATGAAGGCGTTGGTGGAACGGCCGGTCGACCCCGATACGGTCGAAGGGCTGTTGCGTCGGGTACTCACCTACGCCGCGCCGGACGGCAAGGCGGTGGTGGTCAACGAGCAGGCTCTTGCCACCGTCCGCTCACTATACGAGGGCGGCGGTCGCGGTGCGTTGATGGCGTCCAGCCGGGGTACGGCGTGGGGCGTGGTCAACAGCGTGACCGAATTCGTCGATCACCACCGTCGGGCGCGCAGCGAGGATCATCGCCGGGATGCGGCTTGGTTTGGGCAAGGCGCGCAGATCAAACAGCGGGCGTGGGACGAAGTGATGAAGCTGGTGGCGTGATACGGGACCAGTCACGCACGCGTGTACCGATCGCTGCCCCGGTAGCTCCACTAAAAGTGGCTGCCGGGCAGCGATCGGAGCGTGGTCACGGCAAGCGAGGCGGTTTCGATGGCCGCTTGGGGATGGGCCTAACACAGTGTGTGTTCGATGAGTGATGGCATAACGCCCGGCCCACGCGGCCGGACGTTGGGCGTGTGCATCCATCGTCCGCACGTACGGTGTCAATTCTTCTCGACCAGTGCCTTCAATGCCTTGGGCTGCTCCCGCTTTGGCAACTGCAGCAGCTTTACCAGTTTGGACAACAAGGTCGGGTCCTGGACGAGCGCCGGAATCAGCATGGCCAGCCCATTCCGTTGGGCTTCGTCCGCTTGGGACAGGGCCAAGATGGCATCCGCCATGGCCGCATCGTCGGCTAGAAGGTAGGAGACAGGTACATCCAGCACCTTCGCCAGCGTGTCCAGATTGTCGAAGCCGATCGCGGTGACCTGATGTTCGTATCGGTTGATCCGCGAGGAACCTTTGTCCTTACCGAGTCCCATGCGATCCCCCAAAGCGCGTTGGCTCAGGCCACGCAGCTGCCGCGCCTGAATCAGGCGGGCGGCAAACAAGGCGCGGGATGAGGAGTCGGGCACGGGGCGATGGAAATGCGGACGTGACCAGAATCATGACGAAACCTCTATTGGTGTGGCAGACTCTATCTCTAAGATAGAGGTGTAAGTATCAAACCAACAGCGGCCGCATGGTGCGGCAAGCAATGCGCAACAGGGGCGGCAGACAGACATGGACCCATACGGAGTCTTGGGCATCCGTCCGAGCGCCGGACGCGACGAGATCGAACTGGCCTACAAGGGCCGACGCAGTCAGTACCACCCGGACCGATACGCCCAATCCGATGCGGAAACGCAGGCATGGGCCACCGGCAAGATGCAAGAAATCAATCAGGCCTACGCGGTCGTGAGCGACCCGGAAGCTCGATTCCGGTTCGACCGCGCGCAGGCGCATGAGCCTGTCCAGCCCGAGCCACCGCCGCAGGCCGCGCCAACGCCTCGGGCGACGCTCAAAGATGCCTTGCAGGGATTGGCGTTCAATGCCGCCTCCCCGTTCGAGCGGGTATTCGTGGCCCCTCACATTCCATTGAAAAAGCTCCGTGGTGCACTGGGCAGCTATGGCCATGACTTACGCCCGCAGGACGTGGTGGCGTTAATCGACGACACGTTCTTTGGTGGCGCACGCGAAGGCGTGTTGATCACCGAAGCGCAGATTCGCTACAAGGCGACGCCCTTCGACTCCACGGACACACGCCTGCTCGGCTGTTTGTCCGCCATCACTGCAAAGGGGAAGTACGTCTATATCCAAGACGAACGCTACGCCGTACTGAACATGCCAGATCAACGTGATTTGAAGCTGTTGTTCGAAGCAGTGGCTCGGTATCTGCAGGTCAAAAGTTGATCATAAAAACAAGGGGAAAGCGAATGAAGTATCTGGCAGGGCTCTATGGGGTCACGGTGTTGCTCGCGGCGATCTACTTCGATATCTGGGGGCAGTATGCGTACAGAAGTTTCTTCTTCAATCTAGGGCGTGCGCTGGTATGGCCAGCCATTGCGTTCCCGACCGTTGGGACAATATTGAGTGGGCTCATCTGGCTGCTGGTGATCGGCGCAGTTCTAGTATTTGTGAGGAGAGACAATTAATGAACGGAAGCAGTACGAAATGGATCGTCATGGCAACGTGCTTGCTCGTGCTTGCAGGATGCGGGAGCACCCCAGAGGATAAACTGTACGAAGCTTTCAAATGCGGCAAGGCAGCAACGCTGCTTGAGCAGGAAAAGGACGGGGCCATGGCCCTGAAAAATGCCACCCCCTATATGCAACAGATGGAGGCTGACGGCGGCAATCCGTCCCGGGTTGCGATGGAGATGAATCAACGGTTCCAGGACGATGTTCCGCTATACCGACTGACAGTGAGTGGGCAGATGGCAATGCTTTCCAAGATTTACCAATCGAGTCAATGTCAAGCGCTCTACAAGCCTGCAGGCGGTTTGCCCTAGGCCAACTAGATAAACACGTCCAGACATGGCGTGCTAGTAGGACTGATGGAAAAAGAAGCTAAAGCATGGTGTTTTGTGATGGCCTCAGGGCAATTCCAAGTCCGAATCTCAAGCCACCCACAAAGGAGTAAACCGTCATGAAAATGCGTAACCTGTTGTTCTGGATTACCGTCGCGTTGTCGTTGGTGGCTTGTAGCAAAACCCAATATCAGGCGGACGTGGATACGTCAAACAAAGCCTTGGTGGAAATGGTCCACCAAGCAGACGTGGAAAACGCTCCGCTCGTGACCGCCGATCCGTTCACCCCACCGTTCGCGGACGTGGCACTGGAACAGTACTTGGTCGGCGTTTCCACGCTCATACCGGCAGATGGTCCCAACTACGTCAAGAGCTACAATGACTTTCTGAAACAAGAAGCGCTGGGGCAATCTCAGGCAGCGAGCCTGTCGCAGGCTACTGGTTATCCGCTTTACCCGGTGCGCTGCGAGACCTACAACAAGGAAACAGCCTGTGTCGACAGTGACGACAACACCGTCCCACAAGCGGACCTCGTGACCAGTACGGTACTGATCAAGAACCGGGACGCCATCGCCAACCCGAACATCGAATGTAGTGACATTGTCTGCGTCGACGTCGCTTCGCGCCAGGTCGTGGGCCACGCTTCATTCGAGATCCTGGCGTGGCGTGCGGAACATTGTCGGTCCGTCCCCAATGCTCCGTACCAGTGTCCGTCGATCAAGCCCTTCCAGGGTCAGTAACACCACAACACCCGCGGCACCGTCGCTTCAATGACGGCTTTGTACTGGAAGAAATTCAGATGCTGCCACGTGCGCGACAGGCGGTCGTGGACGGGTTGATCCGCCGCCCCGCAGGCCGGGCAGGCCAGCCGGCTGGTCGTGTTCTCGACCTTGAATATGATCCGACCTTCCGCCTGCTGGAAGTCCACGTTGACCACGCGCCATGGCGCGGTGAGACCGAGTGCTTGAGTGAAGAGGGTTTCCATCGCAATAGCCTGCCTTCAACACCCTGCCTGCCGCAAGTTCGACGCAACATCAACCACACCAAACGCGAGAGAGCCTCATTTGAGGTCGCCATAGCCGAGCGAGCCAAGCAAGATGGTGCCCTGACCGGCTCGCCTGCATGCTGTCGAGGCCGTCTCTCGATACCGTTTTCATGACTGTGGGTCAGGCCTGACAGGTCGACGTCATTGAAGGCTGCATCCATGTGTTCTGGAGCGACTGAAACACGTTGAATCCCATACGCCGGGCATCCGGCCTGAAAACTGTAATCACAAAAGGCCGCCCTCGAAGGGGCGGCCTTTTTCATTTGGGAGAACCACGATGGGAAGAAAAACGGCCTTGCGCCTGGTCGAGACTCGCACACTCAGTCGCGGGCAGTGGCTGGAAGTACGCAAGGGTGGCATCGGTAGCTCGGATGCCGCCGCGGCAGTGGGCTTGAACCCGTACAAGAGCCAGTTGGAGTTGTGGCTAGAAAAGACCGGGCGGGCGGCAGGAAGCGAGGACAGTCCCGGCATGGATTCGCCAATGTACTGGGGTACGTTGTTGGAACCCTACGTGGCGCAGGCTTACCAGCAAAAGACGAATCGCCGGGTTCGCAAGGTCAACGCGGTCCTGCAACACCCAACCTTTCCTTTTATGTTGGCCAACATCGACCGCGAAATCGTTGGCGTGCCGGGCGTGCAGGTACTGGAGTGCAAGACGGCAGGCGAGTTCGGCTCACGGCTGTGGAAGGACGGCGTGCCCGAGTACGTCCAGCTCCAGGTTCAACACCAGCTGGCCGTGACCGGCAAGGATGCGGCGGATGTGGCCGTGCTGCTGTGTGGTCAGCAACTGGAAATCCACCGCATCGCACGCGATGAAGACGTCATCGCTCGCCTGATCGTGCTGGAGACCCGGTTCTGGGAATGCGTGGAGAACGACACCCCGCCGGCTGCTGATGGCAGTGAATCGTCCGCGCGGGCACTGCGTCAGCTCTATCAAGGCAACGACACCAGCCTGGACTTCACGGGCGACGAGCGTCTCGGTCAGGCCTTCGACGCATTGATTGCGGCCAAGGCTGAGCTGGAGGCCAAGGAGCATGAGACCGAGCAGCTCAAGCAGGCGATCCAGCAGGCTATGGGGGACGCCAGCACGGCGCACTTTGCCCATGGGGTCGTGACGTTCAAGCGCTCCAAGGATGGCACCACGCTCGATACCAAGCGGCTCGCCGCCGAGCAGCCTGCTATCGCCGCGCAATACACCGTGACGCGCCCCGGCTCCCGCCGGTTCGTCTTGTCACGGTCTTCCGACAACTGACAGAGGGCAACGGCATGTTGAAAGGTCTGGCGATCACGCCGCCTGTGATCGGGCGGATTTCCATTGGCAGGGTGGTGGAGCGCAATGGCAAGCGCCTGCCGGAGAAGGACGACCAGTTCACCCTGACCAGCCAGGTGCAGGGGCGCGATGGCTGGTTGTTGCACCCGTTGGACGAGAAGCTCCGCAAGGAGGCGGATGGCCAGAAGTTGCGTGCGATCCCGGTGCGGCTACTGTTCAACGACCCGAGCCTCAACCTGCGAGCCGACTACTCGCTGTTCGACCGTGCCACGGGGCGGCCGGTATGCGTGGGCAACGGCGAGACCTGTCGGCGCACGGGCAAGGAAGGTGTAGCTACGTTGCCCTGCCCGGGACCAGATGCCTGCGCGTTCTCGCAAGGGGCATGCAAGGCCTACGCACGGCTGAACGTGGTCGTGGGTGATGACGATGCGCTGGGTAGCTTCGTGCTGCGCACCACGTCCTTCAACACCATCCGCACGCTGGCGGCACGGCTGGAGTACTTCAGCGCCGTGTCGGGTGGCTTGCTGGCCTGCCTGCCACTGGAACTGAAGCTGCGTGGCAAATCCACCACGATGAGTTACGGGACGCCGATTTACTACGTCGATCTGGTGGTGCGCTCTGGGCTCACGTTGGAGCAAGCCATCGCGCAAGCGCGGGAGCTGGACGAGCAGCGGCGGGCCTGCGGCTTCGACCAGGGTGCGCTGGACGAGTCCGCACGCAGGGGATTCGCCAACGGTGCGTTTGAGGAACTGGAAGAAGACGTGCCGGCAGTGGTGGAAGAGTTCTACCCCGAAGGTGGTGGCGAGCCACGCGCGGAGGAGCGCGAATCTGTGGGCCCGGGCCTGAAAGGCCGCCTCGAAGCGCGCATGGCGGCCGCCGGACATGGCGGATAGCAACGGAGGAGACGGCGATGTTTGTAATCGTGGGTGGTGTGGTGGTGTACGGCTTTGCCTTGTACGGTCTGGTGAGGTATTTGCGAGATCGGAATGATCGGTCTGACGCATAGGCAAGCTGGCGGCATACACAGGGAGGGGGCGAACGCCCCCTCCCTGCACTCGGATATGTTTTCTTTTTCTTCGATCCGTCGCCTGAGCGATGAGCATATCGGTTCGAAGGGCGACACGAGAAGCTCGTCGCCACCGCCCTCATCCTGGGCCGCACCCAACCTGCGGAGAAGTCGCTCAGTCACACTTATAACCACCAATAAATCATAGTGTTATATCCAAGGGAAGCCCTGATTGTAAGGGCTAACGTAGCCCACGGGCATACTCTACGGGCCATTTCGGCTAAAGGCTGCGAATTAAAAGTATTGTACTGGTCTAACAAGAGACGTAGACTGGTCGCAATTTCGGAGAACGCCCGAATGAACAAGACAGCACACTTCCAGCAGCGCATGGGGCAACGCGGCATCAGCCGAGATATGGTGGATCTCGTCATGGGTTACGGTAAAGCTGAAGGCGACCGGATCGTCCTGAGTCGCAAGGATTCGGCCCAGCTGCTGGCCGCGGCCCGCACCTTGAGCAAGATCGTGGACAAGGGTGGGTTGGTCGTCGTCGCCAACGGGGAGGCGCAAATCACCACCTACAACTACACCGGCCGGAAGCACTAACCATGGCTCACACAGAGGATGCCAAGGGAGTGCTGTTCGAGATCAGGGATTGGCTGCGCAACTCGCCGCTTGAACCGCATGAATGCGGTCTGTTGGCCTTTCAGCTGCTCGCCTGGGCCTACTTGGCCGAAGAGGGACGGCTCGACAGCACAGATTCGATTGACAGCGCCCTTGAACGTGGGGCAGCAGGCATTCTGGACGCACTGAAGCGACTCGAATCGCGCGAAGCCCCAGTCGGCCAAGCCTTTGATGGTGCGTTCAGGCGCGCGCAAGCAGTCAGCGACTACCTCGTTTCCACTTTGATGACAGCAAAGCGCCTTGCCGAGGGCGGCATCTTCGAGCGCTTTTCGCCTGTGGACATCGCGGACACCCTCGGAAATGACCGCTCGATGCCTATCGTTGCACCCGTGGAGCTTGCGGCGCTGATGGCAAACTTGGCGACGAACAAGCAATCCTCCTCCATCTACTGCCCATGGGAGTCCACCGGACGACTCATGGGAGCACTGCTTCAAAGCCTGTCAACCGTGTATGTGGAAACACCGTATGCCGCACCGGTTTCCGCTCTTCTGAGTCTGTTCCGACACGCCGAAACGGACATTGTCCTCAGCGACCCGCTGCGCGCTCCGACGGCTATCAAAGGCGGACGCCTGCGCAAGTTCGATGCGGTGCTCTCGCTTCCTCCCTGGAACATGCAGATCGCTGACGACGTGGCAGCCCATGATCTCTACGGGCGTTTTCCGATTAGGAAAGCGAACAGTAATGGTCTCGTCGTGCAACACATCCTTGCCCACACCAACGGAAGGGCGGCAATTGTCGTGCCGAACGGCTTCCTGTTCGGGTTGGGACGGGATCGAGATGTGCGCGAATACCTGTTGAGCCAGGGTCTGGTCGAAGCAGTCATCGCGTTGCCTACAGGGTTTCTCCAAGGCACAAACATATCTTCCGCTCTGCTCTTGCTGAACACGCGCGCCCGCTGCGAGAAAGTGGGCCTCGTGGACGCGACGCAACCTTACTTTGCCAAGGCTTTCGGCAAGGGGCCAGCAGCGCTCGCCAATACGGACGCCATCGTCGACTTCTGCCACTCCCTGTCGGGTGGCCATGCAGTGCTTGGCGACCATCGACTGGACGAAACGATGGCGGTGGCGATGACGGTCAGCGAGATCCTTGCGAACGACGCGGTGCTTCAAGTCGACCGCTACGTGATGGCGAAAGAACAACGCGACGCACAAGCCGCGCTGGACGCCATACCAACGATTGCGTTGGCAGCGGCAGTGGATACGTACAGCCCCATCCCCAACAAGGATCGAGGCGTCGATTCCGACGACGCCATGGAAGTCTTCGAGGTGGGGGCGGCTGACCTTCCTCCTGCGGGGTACATCCGCCATCCGGAAAAAATCGTCACGGTACGGCTCACTTCACGCCGGTCGGGTTACAGCGAGGAGGTGTTTTTACGCGCTCACGACGTGGTTCTCGTCACCAAGGGGAGCACCGGGAAGGTCGGCATCGTCCCGGAGAACGTCCCACCTCCCGGGCCAGGGGGATGGATCGCCGGACAATCGGCGGTGATCCTCCGATCTCGCCATCCCCAATCCGATGCTCGCGGCCTCGGCCTGTGGTTGCGCTCCGACATGGGGCAGCAAATGCTGACAAGCATCAAGGCAGGCGCCACAGTTCCACTGATCTCGCTTGCCACCTTGCGCAAGCTCATGGTTCCTCGGTTGACGCATGAGTGGATAGATCGTGCCATTGATGCCTTGCGACGCGAGGACGACATCCAGCACCAGATCGAAGCGCTTGAGCAAGACCAACAGGGTATCGCCAGCGCACTCTGGCAAGAATTTCTGCAGCCCACATCCCACTGACCATCTCTCCTAACTCGCAATCCGCGCTGCACGAGCGCGAAGCGGGCAAACAAGGCAAAACCGAAACATGACACCCCACAAGCAACCAGACCAAAGCCAGATCCGCTGGATCTCCGACTTCATCTGGAACATCGCCGACGACCGCTTGCGCGACGTTTACGTGCGCGGCAAGTACCGCGACGTCATCCTGCCCTTCACCGTGCTGCGTCGCCTGGACGCCGTGCTGGAAGCTACCAAACAGGCCGTACTGGAGCGCAAGCAATTTCTCGACAAACATCGCGTCTCCGAACAGGACGGTGCGCTCTACATGGCCGCGAGCCAGGCGTTCTACAACGTCTCCGAGTTCACGCTTGCCAGGCTCAAGGCAAGCGGTCAGGGCCAGCGGCTGCGCGACGATTTCATCGCTTACCTGGATGGCTTCTCGCCCAACGTGCAGGAAATCCTCACCAAGTTCAGGTTCCGTGACCAGATCCAGACGATGGTCGACGCGGGCATTCTGGGCTTCCTGATCGACGACTTCCTCAATCCCGACGTCAACCTCTCGCCCGTACCCGTCAAGGATGCCGACGGCCGCACCAAGCTGCCGGGCTTGGACAACCACGGCATGGGCACCGTATTCGAAGAGCTGATCCGCCGCTTCAACGAGGAAAACAACGAAGAAGCGGGCGAACATTTCACCCCACGCGACGTCGTCAAGCTGATGGCGGAACTGCTGTTCCTGCCCGTGGCTGAGAACATCCAGTCCGGCACCTACCTGCTCTACGACGGCAGTTGCGGTACGGGTGGCATGTTGACCGTGGCGGAGGACGCCTTGAAGGAGCTCGCCGAAGCGCGCGGCAAGGACGTTTCCATTCACCTGTTCGGGCAGGAGATCAACCCCGAGACCTATGCCATCTGCAAGGCCGACCTGTTGCTCAAGGGCGAGGGCGGCGAGGCCGACCACATCGTGGGCGGTGCGGACAAATCCACGCTGGCGGCCGACCAGTTCGGTAGCCACGAATTCGATTTCATGATCTCCAACCCGCCCTACGGCAAAAGCTGGAAGACCGACCTGGAGCGCATGGGCGGCAAGAAGGGCTTCAACGATCCGCGCTTCATCGTCACGCACGAAGACAACCCCGAACTCAAGCTCATCACCCGTTCCAGCGACGGCCAGCTCATGTTCCTGGTCAACAAGCTGCAGAAGATGAAGCACAACACGCCGCTGGGCAGCCGCATTGCCCTCGTCCACAACGGCTCGGCGCTGTTTACCGGGGATGCCGGCCAGGGCGAGAGCAACATCCGCCGCTGGGTGCTGGAAAACGACTGGCTGGAAGCCATCATCGCCCTGCCGCTCAACATCTTCTACAACACCGGCATCGCTACCTATATCTGGGTGCTCGCGAACAAGAAGGCCAAGCATCGCAAGGGCAAGGTACAGCTGATCGACGCCAGCCAGTGGTCCCAGCCGCTGCGCCGCAACCTGGGCAAGAAGAACTGCGAACTGTCGGCGGTCGATATTCGTCGTGTGCTCGACCTCTATCTCGACCAGCCGCACGACACGGCCGAGTCGCGCTGGTTCGACACCGCGGACTTCGGCTACTGGAAAGTCACCGTTGAACGCCCGCTGCGCTGGAAGAGTCAGCTCAAGCGCAGCGCCATCGAAACCCTGCGCTTTGCCACCGGCGACGAGGCGATCCGCGCCGAGCTGTATGCCACGCACGGCGACAAGCTCTACATCGCGTTCGCCGAGCTGAAGCCCGCCATCGAAGCCTGGTTGAAGGGCGACGACGAAGACAGCGAGGAAGACGATGGTGAAGATTCCGCGCCGACCCGCAAGGCCGTGCCGGAAAAACGCCGCAAGAAACTCCTCGACAGTGCGACCTGGCAGCGGGACAAATCGCTGGTTGAGCTGGCGCACAAGGCGCGACAGGCAATGGGCGACGAGGTGTTCGACGACCACAACGTCTTCCGCGCACGCTTCGACGAAGCGATGAAAGCCGGCGGCGAAAAGCCTGGCGCGACTGACCGGAAGCTGATCTTCAGGGCCGTCAGTTGGCGCGACGAGACAGCGCCACCGGTGATCGCCAAACGCAGCAAGCTGAAGAAGGGCGAATACTTCGAGCCGGGCCTCGACGGCGCGTACCTGCAAACCGTGGGCAAGAATCGCTACATGATCGAGTACGAGACCGACAGCGAGCTGCGCGACACCGAGCAGGTGCCCCTGAAGGAGCCGGGCGGCATCGAGGCATTCTTCCGGCGTGAGGTTCTGCCGCACGCGCCCGACGCCTGGCTCGCCGCCGACAAGACACAGATCGGCTACGAGATTTCGTTTGCGCGGTACTTCTACAAGCCCGCGCCGCTGCGCACGTTGGCGCAAATCCGTGCCGACATCCTCGCGCTGGAGCAGAAGAGCGAGGGTCTGCTGCATCGGATCGTGGGGGGCGCATGATGCAGCAGCTTCCTCGGCACGCGCAGTACAAAGATTCCGGTTTGCCGTGGGTTGGCGAGATTCCCGCGCATTGGCAGACGCGCCGCAATCGTTTCCTATTCAGGGAAGTTGATCGTCGTTCGACACATGGTGAGGAAACACACCTTTCAATGAGTCAGGTTCACGGCCTTGTGCCGAGTGAGCACCTGGGCCGTAAAAGTCTCCAGTCGGCGAATTACGCGGGCGGGAAGCTCGTAGCAGAACACGATTTGGTGCTCAATCGCTTGAAGGCGCATCTCGGTGTTTTCGCACGAGCGAAGCAAGGAGGTGTCGTCAGCCCGGACTACACCGTGCTTCGGCCCAAAGGTGATGCATCTGTCCGATATTGCGAATCGCTTTTCAAGACTCCGATGTACGTTGGGGAGTTCAGGCGGCGAACGAAAGGCATCGTCGAGGGGTTTTGGCGACTCTACACGGATGACTTCTACAACGTGATGGCACTTTTGCCGCCTCCGGAAGAGCAAGCCCAGATCGTCGCCTACCTGCGCGCGCAGGATGCCCACATCGCCCGCTTCGTCAAGGCCAAGCGCGACCTCGTCGCACTGCTGACCGAGCAGAAGCTGCGCATTATCGACCACGCCGTCACGCGCGGCCTCGACGCTGCGGTCGCGCTGAAGCCTTCCGGCATCGAATGGCTGGGTGAGGTGCCGGCGCATTGGGAAGTCGTTTCACTCAAGCACATCGCCGACGTGCGCTTCAGCGGCGTTGACAAGCACTCGCACGACGACGAAACGCCGGTTCGCCTTTGCAACTACACCAACGTTTACAAGAACGACCGTATCACCGGCGATATGGACTTGATGCGCGCCACGGCAACGGCTGCGGAAATCGCCCGCCTCACGCTGAAGGCGGGCGATGTCATCCTCACGAAGGATTCCGAAACGCCCAATGATATCGGCGTGCCAGCATGGGTGCCGGAAGACCTGCCCGGCGTGGTCTGTGCCTATCACCTCGGCCTGCTGCGCCCGGAGCCAGCACGTGTGCTCGGCGAGTTTCTGTTTCGTGCCATTGGTTCAGCACGTATCGCTCGGCAGTTTCATGTCCTCGCCACTGGCGTCACGCGCTTCGCCCTCGGCAAGCACGACGTGAAGAACGCGGTCATTCCACTACCGCCGACGATAGTCGAACAACAAACCATCTGCCGCTGGATCGACGAAGCAACGCAGCCGCTCGACGAAGCCATGGCTCGCGCCGAAGACGAAATCAAGCTCATCCGTGAATACCGCGACCGCCTGATTGCCGATGTGGTCACCGGCCAAGTGGACGTCCGCGGCTGGCAGCCCGGCCCGGACGACATCGTCGGTGATGATGAACTGGGTGCACTAGGCGAAGAGGAAGCCGAACCCACCGATGAGGAGGATACCGATGACGACGCATGAACCTGGGGAACCGGGCGAACTGGTGATTTATCCGGGCAAGGATGGCCGCCTGCGCCTGCAGGCTCGCCTGGCCGTGGACACCCTCTGGCTGACCCAGAAGCAGATGGCCGAATTGTTCGGCGTGCAGCCACCGGCCATCAGCAAGCACCTGAAGAACATCTTCGAAACGGGCGAATTGGCCGAGTCGGCAGTTGTTTCCATTTTGGAAAGCACTGCCGCCGACGGCAAGGACTACGCCACGCGCTTCTACAACCTGGATGCCGTGATCGCCGTGGGCTACCGCGTGAACTCGGTGCTGGCCACACACTTCCGCATCTGGGCCACCCAGGTGCTGCGCGAGTACATCGTCAAGGGCTTCGCGCTGGACGATGAGCGCCTGAAGAACCCGCCAGTCGCGGGTTCAAGCGTGCCCGACCACTTCACCGAGATGCTGGAGCGGGTGCGCGACATTCGCGCCAGCGAGCGGCGCATGTATCTGCGCGTGCGTGAGGTGTTCACGCTGGCGGCGGACTACCAGCCCTCGCTGCCGGAGACCACCCGCTTCTTCCAGATCATGCAGAACAAGCTGCACTACGCCGTTACTGGCCTGACGGCACCGGAGATCATCGCCAGTCGCATCAATCACGCCCTGCCCCACGCCGGCCTGACCACCTGGACGGGGGACGACGTGCGCAAGAGCGATGTAACCATCGCCAAGAACTACCTGCAGGAAGGCGAAATCCGCGAGTTGAACCGCATCATCACCATGTGGCTGGACTACGCCGAGGATCAGGCTGAGCGTCGCAAGCAGGTGTTCATGGCGGATTGGCAAACCAAGCTGGACGAGTTTCTGCGTTTCAACGACCGCAAGGTGCTGCCGGGCGCGGGCAAACGCTCGCGCAAGGAAGCCGATGCCATCGCGCACGCGGAGTTCGAAAAGTTCGCCGTACACCGGCGCGAAGAGAAGGAATCGGCGGGCGCGGTGGAGAACATTCGCGCGCTGGAGTCGGCGGCGAAGCTGCTTGAAACGACCAAGCCGAAAGCCAAGCGCAAGAAGAAGGGGGAGGAATGATGGCAAAGACGGATACCAGCGAACGCTGGTTCGAGGCGCGCATCGTGCGCGGTCTGACCGGCGTACCCCAGCCCGAGTACAGCCACGAGCTGGCCAGTACCGACTTCGCCGCCACCGGCACTGGCTACGTGCAGGGCAAACCCACCGACTACAACCGCGACGTGGCGCTGGACGTCGTGCAGCTGCTCGCGTTCCTGCAGGCCACCCAACCCAAGGCGGTGGAAGCGCTGGAGCTGGGCACGGAAGGCATCAAGCGCACCCAGTTCCTGCATCGCCTGCAAGGCGAGATCACCAAGCGCGGCGGCGTGGATGTACTGCGCAAGGGTGTGAGCCACGGCCCGGTGCATGTCGACCTGTACAAGATGCTGCCGACACCAGGCAACGTGGCTGCCACCGAAGCCTTTGGCCAGAACATTTTCAGCGTCACGCGGCAGGTGCGCTACAGCAACGATTCCGGCAACGAGCTGGATCTGGTGATCTTCATCAACGGCTTGCCGCTGCTCACGTTCGAGCTGAAGAACTCGCTGACCAAGCAAACCATGGCCGATGCGGTGGTGCAGTACCAGACCACCCGCGAATCCAGAGAGCTGCTGTTCCAGCTGGGACGTTGCATCGCGCATTTCGCGGTGGACGATGTCGAGGCAAGCTTTTGCACCGAACTGAAGAGCAAGGCCTCGTGGTTCCTGCCCTTCAACCAGGGCTGGAACAGCGGCGCCGGCAATCCGCCCAACCCCGACGGCCTCAAGACCGATTACCTGTGGAAGCAGGTGCTGACCCGCGACTCGCTGGCCAATATCGTGGAAAGCTATGCCCAGGTGGTGGAAGAGGAAGAGCCCGCGCCGGGCGGCAAGCGCAAGAAGAAGCGCAAGCAGATCTTCCCCCGCTTTCACCAGTTGCGCACCGTGCGCGCCCTGCTTCGCCGCACCCGCGAGGATGGCGTGGGCAGGCGCTACCTGATCCAGCACTCGGCAGGCAGCGGCAAGAGCAACACGATTGCCTGGCTGGCGCATCAATTGGTGGAGCTGCGAACAGCGGCTGACCCGTTGGCACCGCAGTTTGACTCCATCATCGTGATTACCGACCGGCGTGCACTGGACACGCAGATCGCTCGAACCATCAAGGGCTACGACCATGTGGCGTCGATTTTCGGCCACTCGGACAACGCGCAGGAGCTTCGCGACTACCTGCGGCGCGGCAAGAAGATCATCGTCACGACGGTGCAGAAATTCCCGTTCATCCTCGATGAGCTGGAAGACCTCTCGGGCAAGCACTTCGCGCTGCTGATCGACGAGGCGCACTCCAGCCAGGGCGGCAAAACCACCGGCAAGATGCACGCGGCGCTCGGTGGCAAAACGGCGGACGAAGACGACGATGCCACGGACGACGAGGAAAGCTTCGAGGAGGACGCCACCCAGGAAGCAGTGAACGCGGAGATCGCCAGGCGCATCGAGTCGCGGCGCATGCTGTCCAACGCGAGCTACTTCGCCTTTACCGCAACGCCCAAGAACAAAACGCTGGAGCTTTTCGGCGAAAGCGTGCTGGTGGGCGATACGAAGCAGTTCCGCTCCCCGGAAGAACTCACCTACACCACCAAGCAGGCGATCGAGGAGCATTTCATCCTGGACGTGGTGGAGCATTACACCACGTTCAACAGCTTCTACCACGTGGCCAAGGCGGTGGAGGACGACCCCGCCTTCGACCGGGTGAAGGCACTCAAGAAGATCCGGCGCTATGTCGAGTCCAACGACAAGGCGATACGCCGCAAAGCCGAGATCATGGTCGATCACTTCCTGTCGCAGGTCGTCGGCAAGCAGAAGATTGGTGGCAAGGCGCGCGCGATGATTGTCTGCAACGGGATCGCACGAGCTGTCGATTACCACCGGGAGGTCTCGGCTTACCTCGCTGAGATCAAGAGCCCCTACAAGGCCATCGTGGCGTATTCCGGTCAATTCGAGATTGCCGGTGCCAAGCGATCCGAGGCCGACCTCAACGGATTCCCCAGCAAGGCCATTCCAGAGAACCTGCAGCAAGACCCGTATCGGTTCCTCATCGTCGCGAACAAGTTCACCACCGGCTTTGACGAGCCGCTACTGCACACGATGTACATCGACAAGCCACTGGCAGGCGTGTTGGCGGTGCAAACCCTTTCCCGACTCAACCGCGCCCACCCGCAGAAGCACGATACTTTCGTGCTGGACTTCGCGGACAACCAGGACGCGGTGAAAGCGGCATTCCAGGACTACTACCGCGCGACCATCCAGATTGGCGAAACCGATGCCAACAAACTGCACGACCTGAAGGCCGAGCTCGATGGCCGGCAGGTGTATAGCCGGGAACAGGTGGAGAGCCTGGTGGCGCTGTACCTGTCGGGAGCAGATCGCGACAAGCTCGATCCGATCCTCGACGTCTGTGTGAGTGAGTACAAGGACAAGCTGGACGAAGATGGCCAGGTTGCCTTCAAGGGCAAGGCCAAGGCGTTCGTCCGCAGCTACGGCTTTCTCGCAGCCATCCTGGCCTACGGTTACGCCGACTGGGAGAAGCTGTCGATCTTCCTCAACTTCCTTGTTCCGAAGCTGCCGAGCCCGCAGGAGAACGATCTCTCCAAGGGCGTTCTGGAAGCCATCGACATGGACAGCTACCGCGTGGAAGCACAGGCCGCACTCAGGCTGACCATGGACGACGCCGATGCCAATGTCGAACCGGTTCCCCTTGGTGGCGGTGGGGGGCAGAACGAACCCGACGTCGACAAGCTCTCGAACATCATCAAGGCATTCAACGACTTGTTCGGCAACATCGACTGGAAAGATGGCGACAAAATCCGCCACGTCATAGCCGAAGAAATCCCCTCGCGTGTCGCCCAAGACAAGGCCTACCAAAACGCCCAAGCCAACTCAGACCAGCAGAACGCCAAGCTGGAGCATGACAAGGCGCTCAAGCGCGTGATGTTGGACTTGCTGCAAGATCACACCGAGCTGTTCAAGCAGTTCAGTGACAATCCCGGCTTCAACCGCTGGTTGACTGATACGGTGTTCAATGCAACCTATCAACCCACTGGAGCAGGACCGCCACCGCCCCAGGCAGGGTCGTGACCCATCGTTCACACACGCGTGTGCTTGTCAGTAAATGTTTACTCCACTGGTGCTTAATGTATGAAGTGGATGCCACCCATACCTGCACCTGGATCAGTGACTGCTCGGCTAGCTTTGGCAGGGTACTGGTATAGGGGGAGAAGCCTACGCGCACTTACCGTTTCTGTTTACGCAGCATGTAACGGCGAGGAATCCACTGCTGCAAGCCGATGAGGGCGACCTCGTCGGCTTTTCTTTTGCCTATAGCAGAAAGGGTAGTACACCAATGGCCAGCTTTCATGTCGAGATCAAGAGCGGACGCAGCGCAAACGACCACGCGGATTATGTCGCGCGGCAAGGATTCCACCAGAAACATGAGGATCTGGTCACGTCTGGGCATGGCAACCTGCCTGCATGGGCGAACGAGAACCCGAAGGTACTGTGGAAGGCAGCGGAGAAGTTTGAGCGCAAGAATGGTGCGGTGTATCGCGAGAAGATCATCGCTCTGCCATCTGAATTGACCGCAGAGCAGAACAAGACGCTGGTTGACGACTTGGTTTCGAAGCTCGCTGCCGGCAAGCCATTCCAGTTTGCAATCCACGCACCAAGCTCATCGCTTGAAGGCGAATCTAATCCGCACGTTCACCTGATGACATCGGATCGTATGGACGACGGTATCGACCGGCCGGCTGAACGCTTCTTCTCCCGCTACAACGCGAAGCAGCCGGAGAAAGGCGGGCGTAAAAAGAGCGGCGGCGGCCGTAACCGCATGCAACTTCGGGATGACGTCATTGCCACGCGCAAACTCGTGGCCGAAACGATCAATCACCATCTTGCTGCCAACGGGCACGAGGCTCGCGTCGATCACCGTACGCTGAAGGAACAAGGCGCTCAACGGAAAGCCGAGCGACACCTTGGGCCAGCGCGTATCAGGGGCATGTCGGTACAGGAGAGGTCCGAGTACGTCGCTGCGCGTGACAGTGGCCAGGCATCGGTCCAGTGAATCAAGCGACTAGTCGCGTTCCCGGACAGCCCGTGCTCGTACGCGGTGTCCAGCGGTGTCAGCATTTGGGTGACCTGCCTGCGCTTCAACAAACGTGTGCCGGCCGCTTCGTCGCCTAGGTAAGGTGGGCGCAGCGGCCGAGCAGGCACAGAGGCATGGTGTGCGTAGGGGTGGCGGATGCCCCCACTTGGCCGTGCTAATCGTGCAACGGGTTTGCACGATTAGCACGGTTCCATGGCACCCTATCTCATGAGCCAGAGGCGTCGAGTAGCCGAACCTTTTCGGCTGTCTGGCCTCGACCAACCGGCACAAAACTGGTTTCGAGAAGCCCCTTTCGGGCAAGGATGGCCAGCAACCCATGGATGGACTTGCCACGCATGCGCCTTCCTGGGGCGTATTTGGAGATGGTGCTGATATAACGGAAATCATGTTCCCTGCGGAGTCGAACTCCCTCGCGAGCTGGCTGTGCCCGGAGCTTATCGACAAGCCACTCATGCAGTTTAAGGGCGTTTGCCTCGTCCTGATCTTCCGGTACGAAGGTCCTCTCGTAGTCACGCGAGGATTCAAAGCAAAGTGCGATGGCGCTTAACAGGCATTCCATGCCGATTTCTTCGCCTTTGAATCGCTCGGCCACATGGAGCCCCGCAGCCATTCGCGCGACGTTGTCCGGGAGTTTTGAAGCCAAGTCCTTAACTCGCTCGTAGCGCCCACCGGGCTGGCGCTGCTCTTCAACGTAGTTGTAGAAACGCAGCCACATTTCGGCCGCATCCCTTCCAAAGCGCAGTACTTTTCGGCAGTAACCTGGCGCACGCATGGCCAGGACTCCCTCCCGTAGCAAATCCTTCAAATTGCGGTTGAACGCGTCGCGGCCATGGGTACTGACCGGCGTATGGATGGTGTCGATGCTCAGGAAGCGTCCACCTTGGGTGCTGTCGGCGTCGACGAAGATCATCCGGGCAAAAAGACCGGAATCGTTACCTGCTTGACCCAGGCCCATCTTCAGGAGAGCGGCCAGTTTCTTCGGCTGGATCATAAGGAACATACCTAACCGAGGATGCTCGCAGTAGTAGTTGTCCACGCTAACGCGCGGATCGTCGATCTTTTCCTCGCTCCACACGTCGCAGAACACGGTGTCATAGCGAAGGATGGTGGAGCGGAGGTAGCCTGCGCAGTCACCGGAAATAATGGTCATGCAGGGGAAGTCGGTCAGGGCTCGCATGAGCGGTGCGTAATCCGGTTCCTTGATCGACACCTTCAACGGACAAGGGTGCACAGGTTTGTGCTGGTAATGCTCGGCGATGCGCGCCCGGACACATTCCGCACTCTGTCCCTTCACAGAGGTAAGAGCCTTGTCTACTCGCTGCCAGATATGCACCTGCTCCAGGTAGTCAACCATAGCTTGGTCGAACTGACGCTTGAGTTCGGCGTTGATTTGATCGAATGCAGCGAAGAAGTCGCGTCGGACGTCGGTCTTGCGCTCGCCTGATGCGGCACTCACTAAAGTGTAGAGATTGGTTCCGACCGTACCGCCGGCCGGCTTGCCAACGTCGACCAGCGACTGGGCGGCGGCACAGCATGCGGCGGCGGCCGCGTAGTAAGGCATCTTGATCGGCACCTTGCGGTCGTTGATGCACTCTCGAACGGCCGCCTGAAACAGTGGAAGAGGGAAGTTGCCCGCCTTGGGGAGGCGTTCGAACGGGAAGTGGTGCTGGAAATTGCTCATGGGTTGGTTCTCAGATAGGTAACCCTCGGCCCAAGGGACCGAGGGCTGTAGGAGGTGCGTCACGGGTTAAACGTGCGAAGCAATGATTTCGTCAACGGAGTTACTCGCCGGCCCAGACGGACGTTCATTATCGAGGGCTAGTTCGGTGGCCCAGCTTCGCAAGGGCTGGCCACAGAGTTCGCAGCTCGGAGTTCCTTCGGCTTGCTCCATGGCAGTCATCAGCTTCTCTAGCAGTGCGGGGTAGAGCTTCAGCCCACCCTCGGTCAGGAGCTTGAGGATCTGCTTGGTCTTCATGCCCTTGTGCCGCGCAGTGGCAACGGCTGGATAAAAAACACGAAACTCCTGCAACTTCAGTTGAAAAGGGTCGACAGCAGTCGTTTGCAAGATTCGAATGGCTCGCTCGGCACGCGTTTCCCGCGCATCACCGGATTTGGCGGCAGTGCTTTCGGTCGTCATGTGCACACCCTCAGGCCTGCACCTGCGCGTTAGCGCAGGCGTTGAGATAAGCCATCACCGCCGAGCGCCACCAGACGGAGGGGGAGTTCCTTGATGTTCCCAGCTTGAACGGCTGCGGCACGCGCGGGTCATAGGCGGGTGAGCGTCGGCTCAATCGCGCATACCAACTGCTTTTGGACATGCCAACGATCGCCAACACGGTAGGCAGGCGGATGGCCTGGTCCAACTCCGGTGCGGACTGGATGGCGTGGTAGACGGCGTCCAAGTGGTTGGGGACCGCGAGTTTACGTGCCGCTTTCGGCGAATCAGTGTTGGGCGTTGCACTGGTCAAGGCCCGCGAAATCTCGCGGCGCAGAGGGTCAGCGCTAGCGTGCGGGGTACTACGGGGTTGGGTTTGATAAGACATCGAACTTCTCCAATTTGTCGTGGCGCACCATGCGCCACTGACCGGGGAAGTCTCGAAAAGTCCAGCTCACGGAAATAATGGTCGGCTAGCCGCTGGCTTGACAATGCACGACTTATTTGGCAAGCGTCTAATTCTTGACCTGGTTAGCCAGATTCTGAAATGCGTCCGCTAGCTGGGGGTAGAGCGGTTTCTTCCCAATGACCCACGTTCGCAACGTGCTTGGGAATCTGATGCCGATCTCATCTACCGTGCGCTTGCCGGCGCTTGCTAACGCGTCATAGGCGTGCAGCACCCTTGCGTAAGAAGGGGTGGCTTCTATGACATGGGTGATGCGTTCGAGGAGGTGATCTTCGTTGTGAATCGACTTGCTGACTTTGAAGCCTTCCATGACATTCAGAACAACATCGGCCAGCGCATCCCTTTCCTTCTGGCCGGCCCGTCGCCCGTCCGCCGCCTTGGTGTCGTGCGTCATTCTGAAGGCGTGAGCTAGCCCTAGATGGAAGTGGCATGGAATGAGTGTGTGCATGGCGCGCAGATCATCCCCAGCCAGGTGGGCGTTCATTGCTTCGATCCAGTAGGCGATGGCCACCTCCAGAACGTGATTGATCGAGGCGTCGATTGCCAGTCTTAGCTCGGAGCGTTCTTCCCACAGTTGTAGGAATTGGGTGGCGTCAAAAGCAGAATAAGAGCCTGTTCCAGCGGAGCTGGTGGGCGTCAGCCCGGAAGCCCAAGCTTCTGCGACCGCAGCATCCATCTTCGCGAACTCATCGAGGTTTCGAGCGAGGTCGTGCCGCTTCCTGCGCGCGTAGGCGGAGGCATTCCCAAACTTGGTCAACTTTTTGCAAACCTGGTTCCACAGCCTGTCAAATGACTTTTGACTGCGCCCGGGGACAAGATGTATCCACTGGATCTGCTGGGCAGTCTGGTCGAAGAGCTTCTCCATGCGCGGAAGTCGATCGCTACTGTCGTACTTGTCGCACTCGTGACGCGGGTTAGGCGCCCGTCGCGTGGCGACAAGCTTTCGTGATATGGCTCGTATCGGCGGATCGGTGGTCGGTGACCCAGAACGAAACTTCATATCCAAGACTCCACGAAAGTACGACGGCTATTTTTACCCGACGCTTTGAAACCGTACCGCGCCCAGCAACCAGCTAAATCCCATATAGGGAACCGTTGTCATCTACCTGATTGGTACAGATCCGTTCATGCCAAAGCTCGATTCCGCTACCGATCATAGTTGCTGGGTCAACAGCTCTTTCGCCTTGGTACTCATAAAAAAAGCGTGTGATAGGTTCGCCGGTGATCGGCGCATCTCGAATCGACACGTCCTCCACACTCTTTCTATCCATCAGTCTCTCCTTGCCCGAACATCGATGTCCGAAGTATGGCTGAGGTTCAGCGGAGCCCGTAAACCCACAACAGATCATCGCGGGCCGCCCGCGTTTAGCGGACGCGTCAGCTCACCGCCTGGTCTTGCCACCTGATGATTTGGTCAGCATGCCACGTAACTCCGCATGCACCGATGCGGCGTCGAAGTATTCACCTGTCCGTCGCGCCTCGCCTCGGGAATCCAAGCCACGCACCACGAACGCGTGCAGCAACTGGCAACGGATCAACTGAACGCGAAACGATTGCTCCATGTAGCTGGACAAGCTCTCTCCTTCGCGCAGCACGGCTTCGGCCGCCTGGCGCAGTAGGGGTCAACTCGAAGCGATGGAGTTGAGGATAGAGACCTCTTGCACTGCATTTACGATGCAAAGTCAGCGTGGTTTTGACTCAGCCCATCACCGCCGTAGCAGGCATTGCTCCGCCCACCTTCAACATATCCAGATAGTCGGCCCACTCCTGCATGATCTTCCTGCGTTCCGGCAGGTGTTGTGCCTTGTTGTACACACCCGATACACCCGGCTCCTTGTGCGACAGCTGGCGCTCCAGCGCCTCAGGATTCCATCCAAGCTCGCCTAGCAGGGTGCGGGCCATGTGGCGGAAGCCGTGGCCGGTAATGATGCCTTTGTAGCCGATACGCGCCAACGCGGCATTCACGGCACCGTCTGACATGTTTCGACTGACGCTGCGGGCACTGGGGAATAGATAGCGGCCACGCCCCGTTACGGGGCGTAACTCGCGCAAGATGGCTATCGCCTGCGTGGACAACGGAACGATATGCGGCAACGTTTTGGGGTTCTCCTTCTCGGCTTTGCGCAGCTTCCGGATCATCGGCGGCACCGTGTATGCAGGATGCTCTCCATCCAGATCGAACTGCGCCCATTCCGCTTGGCGGATCTCGCCTGGCCGGCAAAACCACAAAGGCGCCAGCTTGAGGGCGCAAGCCACTACGAAGGTTCCTGTAAACCCGTCGATCGCTCGCATCAGTTCACCGACTTGCGTCGGGTCGATGATCGTTGGGTAGTTCTGCGGCTGGCGTGCAGGCAGGGTATCGCGCAGATCGGCAGCTGGGTCCCGGAGTGCCCGCTCAGTTGCTACCGCATAGCGGAAAACACGGCTTAGTTGATGCCGTAGACGATGCGCCTGTTCGATGTGGCCACGCTTGACCAAGCGGCTCAGTAGCGGTCGGATTTCCGCAACGCCCACATCGGCCACCGGCTGAGACCCTACCCATGGGAAGGCGTGGTTCTCCAGCCGATCATGCTCCTTGTCGTATTGAGACGCTGTCCATTCCCGTTGTTTGAGCGCCAGCCATTCGCGCGCGACAACCTCAAAGCTGTTGGCCGCGCGATCCACCCCTGCGGCTTTCTCAGCCTTGCGGTGCTCACCCGGATCGACGCCGTTGGCGAGCAGCTTGCGTGCCGCATCGCGCCGCTCGCGGGCATCCTTCAGCCCGACATCCGGATAGATGCCCATGCTCAGGGTTTTGCGCTTGCCTGCAAATCGGTAGTCCAAGCGCCACCAGCGCGAGCCGCTGGGATTCAGCAATAGGTACAAACCGCCACCGTCAGTCATCTTCAATGGCTTGCCGGCGGGCTTGGCGCTGCGTATGGCGATGTCGGTAAGAGGCATGACGGTAGCACCTGCGATGGCGGGTTCAGCTACTGTCAAATCTACCGTCACTTTCCACTGGATTGCAATGGATCGACGTGGACGTCTCTGGACATGTGAGAGGCTAAAACCCTTGATGCTACTGGGTTTTCTGGACTTCTCTGGACGTCGGGGGACTGATTCTTGGTGGCTATGGGTGGACTCGAACCACCGACCCCAGCATTATGAGTGCTGTGCTCTAACCAGCTGAGCTACATAGCCATTGGGAAGCCGCCGCGGGGCGATCGCCGGCGGGGCGCGGAAGTGTAGTGGGCGTGGCGCGTTCGTTCAAGTCGGCGAGCTTGCCGCTGCTTTGCGGGCTGTGGTTGAATCGGGGCAGGATCGCGCGGCCCTTTTGCCGCCGGTTCGCGGGGCCAAGCCCCGGGAGGCGACGCATGATTGATGTAGATGGCTACCGTCCGAACGTGGGGATCGTGCTGCTCAATGCAGACGGCCAGCTGTTCTGGGCGCGCCGGGTCAATCGTGACGGCTGGCAGTTCCCGCAGGGCGGCATGCGCACCGACGAAACCCCGCTGGAGGCGATGTACCGCGAGCTGGAGGAGGAAACCGGCCTGGCGGCACACCACGTGGAAGTGATCAGCGCCACCCACGGCTGGCTGCGTTATCGCCTGCCCGAGCGCTACGTGCGCCGGCACCAGCGCCCGACCTGCATCGGCCAGAAGCAGGTGTGGTTCCTGCTGAAGCTGGTCGGCGGCGAGGAGGCGCTGAAGCTCGATGCCAACGAGAAGCCGGAGTTCGACATCTGGCGCTGGGTCGACTTCTGGTACCCGGCCGCGCACGTGGTGAATTTCAAGCGCGACGTGTACGCGCGGGCACTGCGCCACTTCGCGCCGCTGGTGGAGGATTTGTTCGGCATGGAGATCGGCACCACGCCGCCACGCGAAGACGCCGACACACCCGTCGGGGGCCCGCGCACCGGACGCGCGGCGGCCTGATCCCGGCCTCCTTCCCGTCGCGCTGCGCAACGCCCATCCCGCGTTCGCCGCCGCACGCGCTGTCGTATAGTGCGGCGATTCTAGGGGAAGGAAAAAGGGGATGGGTACCCAAGCCAGGCTTCGCGTCGCCCATCGGTGGATGGCGGCGGGCGTACTGCTGATCGCCAGTGTCGGCGGCGCCCGCGCCATCGGCCCGCGCGACGCGCGCAACGGCGAGGAGTGCCGCGCCCAGGTCAACGCTCACTTCGACGCAGTCGAGGCGGAGATGCTGGCGTACGGAAACTACAGGGGCATCGCGGTGACCGAAGACGAAGGCCGCGGCCCCATGTTGCTCGATTGCAAAGGGTTCGAGAATAGCCTGCAGGGCGAGCAGATCGCAGCCGCGCTGCAGCGATTGTCGTTGGCGATCGACACCTTGCGCACGGGCCACGCGCTCACGGCGGTCACGATCGAACAACTGGCAACCGATCGCGCCGGCATCGAGGAGATGTCGCCACAGCCCTATCGCCACGAATACCTCCTGCAGTATGCCGATTACCAGCGCTACCTGTCGTTGGCGACGACCCGCGCCGCCATGGCCCCCACGGGCGACTCGCCCAAGGCGATCCATCGCTGCGGCACGCCTGACCATCCGCTCTTCAGCGATCAACCCTGTGCGTCCCATGGGTCGACCCCGCACGCCGCGCTCGCGGAAACCTGCCACGGTTTGCGCGAACATCTGGCGGACAGCAAGCGCGCCTACGACGCGGCCGCCGCCGCGCTGGTGGCAAGCGCGGATGATGCCGGCGACGGCTGGCGCGCCAACGAAGCGCGGCGCCGCAAGTCTCTCTCGGATCTGCGCTGGTACGGCGATCGCGCCCGCCTGCAGGGCTGCCCTCCGTGATGGGCCGCTTCGCCTTTCTGATGCTGCTCCTCGCCGGCGTGCTCAGCGCAGGCCCAGTGTCCGCGCAATGGCATCCCACGGCGGGCCACCTGCAACCGTTTGGCGGTTACCTGACACCGCTGCGCGGAGGCACGGTGGACGTGCTGTCTGACGGCAGCGTCCTTGCCTACGGCTACGGCATGTCCGCCAACGAGTGGCGCGCCGAACAGGACCAGAACGACGCCTTGCGCCTGCGTCACGGCATGGAAAGCGGGCCGGACCCTTCGCCCAAGCTCTACGATCCCGCCGCCGGGGGCTGGGTGCGCGTACCGCGCGCGCCGCAGTGTCCGGACGGCCATGTCTACCTGCACACCAGCACCGTGCTGGCCGACGGCCGGCTGCTGATCGCCGGCGGCCTGTGCGACGTGGCGCAGGCCTTGAACGATTCGGCGCCGTATCCGCCGTATGCAGGCATGTCGATCTGGGATCCGCTCAAACGACAGTGGCAATCGGCGCCCGCGTTGGCGCAGACGCGCATCTTCCATACCGCCACGCGGATGCCCGATGGCAGCGTGCTGCTGATCGGCGGCGAAAGCGATCCGCAGTTGCCGCACGATGGCAGCGGCGTGCTTGCCAGCGTGGTGCGCTATGCAGGCGGCAAGCTGGTTGCCGCACCGAGGATGGCCGCCGCGCGGGCCAAGCACAGCGCGACGGCGCTGTCCGACGGCAGCGTGCTGGTGCTCGGTGGCCTTGATGACACCAATCATCCGCTGGCTTCGGCCGAACTGCTCGACGCCCGCGGACAGGCCTGGCGAACGCTGCCACCGATGCACGTGGCACGCTACGCGCACACCGCCACCCTGCTCGCCGATGGCCGCGTACTGGTGGCCGGCGGCATGGGCGAGGATGGCCGGCCGCTGCGCTCGGTGGAGCTATGGGACCCGCGCAGCGGCGCATGGATCGAGGGCGCGGAGCTCCCGGTGGGGCTGTACGGCCACGCTGCGGTCCGGCTGGCCTCCGGTGCCGTACTGGTCGCCGGCGGCACCTGGCTGCAGCCGGTCCAGGGACAATCCTCGCCGTGGGCGTGGTTGTGGGATCCGCATTCGCAAGGTTGGCAACTTGCCGGAACCACTTCTCCCAGCGTGGGCAACGACGCGCCGCAGCCGCTCGGCATGGTGGCGCGATCCGATGGCAGTGCGTTGATCTTCACCGCCAACGGGGTGTTGCGCTGGTCACCCGAGACACCGGCTGCTGACGTGCCCGCTTGGCGATCGACGCCCGCGATCGCCGCACTGCCCGGGCATCGCGTGATTCTGGTGGGCTACCTCGCCGACGATTTTCGCGGGCTGCCGGTGGCGCGCATCTGGAACGCGCGCACCGATCGCTGGAGCAGCACCGGCCCGCTGGAGGCGGACTCGGCGGGACACCCCGCGGCCTTGGCGCTGCGGTCGGGGGATGTCCTGTACGTAACGATGAAATCGGGGCACGAGTTGCAGTGTCACCGCTGGTCGACTCCCATCAACCGCTGGTCCGGCTGCGGCGGCGCGACCTTGCAATACCTGGCCGATTCACGGCCGCAACTGGGCCTGTTGCCGGACGGGCGCGCGTTTGCCCTGGTCAACATGCACGAGGCCGCGGTGCTGAACGAGCGCACGGCGCGCTGGACGATCTGGCGCGTCGACTGGCACGACAAGGGGATCACCTACGGCGCGCCGGTGCACGGCCAGCAGCCGCTAGCCACCATCACCGACCCGACAGGACGCGAAAGCTTCGAGATCAACGACGCTGGCGCCCGCTTCGTGCACGCCGATGGTTGGCGGGCCACCGCAATGCTGTGGAACGCCGGCACCGGCTGGTGGGATTACGTGTTGATGGGGCGCCAGATGGGCGCCGACGCGCAGCGCCTGCCTGATGGCTGCGCCATCTCGACGTATCCGGTGGCGCTGTATCGGCCGGCGGATGCGCGGGTGTTCGCGCTGTCCGACCCTGGCTTCGGCAGCACCAGCCACGTTATGGCGGTCCTCGATGACGGCACCGTGGTGGTGGCGGGGCCGGGCCGCGACACGCTGGCAGCGGGCGCCGGCTTTTTCCATCGCCAGGCAAGCTGCCGCGGCTTTGCCCCGCCACCGCCGGGCGATCGCTACATCTCGCCCACCGTCGCGATGAAGCCGATCGCGCCGCCACCCACGGCTGCTGCGCCCGTGGCGAAGGCGGCGGCGCCGCGTGGACAGCAGCACTTCAGCTGGGACGGCATCGGCAACGTCAAGTGGGTCATCCTCGCCTGCCTGGGTTCGTGGCTGGCCTATCGACTGTTGCGCCGCGTCGCCTGGCCGCGCTTGCGCGGCGGCTATTCGCTGGCCGCCCGCTTGCTGGTGTATGGCGGGCTGGCCATCGTGCTAATGCCGTGGGTGCTGTCGCTGTCGACCTGCGTGCACCGCGTGCCCAAGGCCGACTGGGAACGCATGGGCGTGGCCGCACGCGAGACCGCCCAGGTGATGATGACGCCGAGCCAACGGCCATGCGGGCTCATCGGCCTGTGGTCGTCCACGCACAAAAGCATCATGCGGCGCATCGAATTGCGCGACGACGGTCGCTACGTGATGACCCCCAGCGCGTTCGACCGGCGCTCGACCGCCGGCTTTACCGGCCGCTGGAAAGTGCAGGCTGACAAGATCGTGTGGCAGCCCGACGGGAGTGGCGTGATCGACGTCAACGCAATGCTGGAGGCAAGCGACGGCCGCTTCCAGGTGATCGAAACCGATGGCGCACCGACCCGTTTCGAGCGCATCCAGGCGAAGCCATCGACGCAGTGCGACAAACCCGCAAGCCAGGCACGGGAGTGATCGGATGACGCCCACGGTTCGATGGACGATCACGCTGCTGCTGGCGGCGACAGGCGTGTTTTCCGCCCGCGCGGACGACGCGGTCTACAAGTGCCGGGGCGACGTGTTCCAGGACCATCCCTGCGACGGCGCGGTCCCGGCTGCGCCTGCATCATCGACCGTGCCGCCCCCGCCTGCTTACGACGAGCGGGCACTGGAGCGCGAACTCGACCGGTTGCAGGCGCTGGGCGTGGGCATGATCCAGCGAACCCTGCCCGAGACGCAGCCGCCGCGGGTGGCGCCGGTGTCGAAGATGCACGGCTTGTTCAAGCCGGAACCGCGCCTGTCCCGCATGGCGCGCGAGTTGCGCGACCGGGCGATCACCGCGCGCATGCAGGCACAGGCCGAGCACGGCAATGCGGTATCGGCCGCAAAGCTTGGCCAGGCGATCGAACAACAGGAGCAGTACTGCGGCGGCGAACTGGCGAAGCTGCCCACGGTGGGCATGAGCGATGAGGCCTTCCGCCAGTGCACCATGCTGGCCCGCTTTGGCGAGGTGGACCAGATCGTGGTGAGTCAGGCCGACGGCGTGGCGTTGCGGCTGTACGTATTCCCCACGGCCGGGGTCCGCGTGTATTCCATCGGCGGCGTGGTGACCGCGATCAAGCCGTGAGCGGAGGGCCCACGAGGCGGGCAAGACCGACGCGCTGAACGGACGACCGCCCCGCCCAGTCGATTGTTGACAATCGTTCGCATTCGCGTTCTCATATGCGTCATGTACGTCTGCATGTGCAATGCCGTCACCGACCACGACATCCGCCGCGAAGCGGCCGATGGCGTGCAGACGTTTGCCGAATTGCAGGCGCGCACCGGCTGTTCGGACTGTTGCGGCTGCTGCGGCGACGAAGCCCGCGCCACCTTCGAGCAGGCTCGCCGGCAGGTGCTCTGCCAGCTTCCGCTCGTCGCCGCCTGAGCCGACCTCGGGCTTCGCGCCCGGCGGCAAACCATTGGCATTCTCATTTCCGTCCTGACCGTCGCGGAGTTTGTATAGTCCGTGGGTCCGTCGCGATGGAGGAAAGGCCATGAAGGGTGATGCCAAGGTCATCGAGTTTCTCAACAAGGTGCTCTACAACGAGCTGACCGCGATCAACCAGTATTTTCTGCATGCCCGGATGTACAAGAACTGGGGCTACACCGAGCTGGCCGAGCACGAATACAAGGAGTCGATCGACGAGATGAAACACGCCGATCGGCTGATCGAGCGCATCCTGTTCCTCGACGGGCTGCCCAATCTGCAGCGGCTGGGCAAGCTGCGCATCGGCGAGCATCCGGTGGAAGCTCTGCAGGGCGACCTGGACCTGGAGCTGGCCGCCACCGTCGACCTGCGCGAGGCGATCGCCTACAGCGAAGGCATCGCCGACTACATCAGCCGCGATCTGTTCAAGCACATCCTGCATGACGAGGAAGAACACATCGACTGGCTGGAAACCCAGTTCAACCTGATCAAGGACATCGGCGCGGAACGCTATCTGCAGAGCAAGATGCAGAGCTGACGCCGGTCGCGCAGCGCGCACGCCGCCACGGCGCATCCGCGCGGGCGTGCGCCCGTTCCTTGACGCTTTCGTCACGCCCGGGCTATACCTCGGGTTTTCCGGGAACGTCCTCCCATGGGTTCACGACCACCTCCGCGTCTCGTGGTGCGCAGGCACGACGACGTCGGCCATCGCTGGCGCCGCCTGGGGTGGGGTTTGGCGTGGTTGGCCAGCCTGCTGGCGGTGGGCGCGGCGGTGCATGTGCTGGGCGTGCGCGGCACGCCGGCAGTAGTCGACCACAAGCAGCAGCGTGCGCTGCTGGCAGAGGTCGACGATCTCAAGCAGCAGGTGGCGAACCTGCAGCGCGCTGGCCAGGTCAACGAGGTGGCCACCAGCGCCTTGCGCGGCACTCTCGCGCAGCGCGAGAAGGAGTTGAGTGCGCTGCGTTCGGACCTCGGGTTCTATTCGCGCCTGGTCGCCGGCAACGATCAGCGCCAGGGCCTCAAGCTGCAGGAGGTGAAGCTGCAGCCGATCGCCGGTTCGCGCGGCTGGACGCTGATCCTCAGCCTGACCCAGAACGCCAAGCGCGGCGCCGAGGTCAACGGCCATGCCACGGTCAGCGTGGAGGGCATGCGCAAGGACAAGGTCGTGACGCTGGACTGGCCGGCGCTGGGCGACGGCGCGCAGAAGGACGGCCTGCCGTTCCGCTTCACCTATTTCCAGCAGTTGCAGGGCACGATCGTGCTGCCCGCGGATTTCCGGCCGACACGGCTGCGCATCCGCGTCGATCCGGCCAGCGGCGAGACCTTCAGCCGCACCGTGGCGTGGAGCGCCGCCTTGTCCGGCAACATCACCACCGCCGAGGGAGACCGAGATGCTCAACCGTAGACGCAGCGACCGCAACCGCGGCAGTTCCGAAACCAGCCTGATCGCCCGCGGCACGGTGATCCGCGGCGACTTGCGCTTCAGCGGCGCCTTGCACCTGGACGGACGCATCGAAGGCACCGTGCTGGCCGAGGGCGACGATGCCATGTTCACCCTGAGCGAGCATGGCGAGGTGGAGGGCGAGGTGCGCGTGCCGCAGGCGGTGATCAACGGGCACATCACCGGCGACGTGTACATCAGCGTGCGGCTGGAGCTGGCGCCGCTGGCGCGCATCGACGGCGACCTGCGCTACCACACGCTGGAAATGGCTGCCGGCGCCCAGGTCAACGGGCACATGGCGCGCCAGGCCGAGCCGGCGCAGCGCGCGCTGGCGGCGCCGGCGACCGACGCCACCGGCAGCGACGAGGAAGCCTTGCCGGCCTGACGCGCTATGCTTGCATCTGTCCGCCTTCATCCCCATTCAGATCGCCATGGAAACCATCGTCGCAATCCCCGATTACCGCAGCGGCGGCGCTCCGCTGGAGTTCACCGCGGCCGCCGCGCACAAGGTGCATGAGCTGATTGCCGAGGAAGGCAATCCGCAGCTGAAGCTGCGCGTGTATATCTCCGGTGGCGGCTGCTCGGGGTTCCAGTACGGCTTCACCTTCGACGAGGCACAGGCCGAGGACGATCTGGCGGTCGAGCGCGAGGGCGTCACGCTGCTGTGCGATCCGCTGTCGCTGCAGTACCTCACCGGCGCACAGATCGACTACGCCGAGAACCTCAGCGGCGCGCAGTTCGTGATCAGCAATCCGAACGCGAAGACCACCTGCGGCTGCGGCTCCTCCTTCACCGCCTGACCTCCTCGCCATGGACCAGGCCAGGCTGCCGCGCCCCAACACCTTCGCCGGCCTGAGCCTGGTGCTCGACCGCATGGCCGAGCATCGCGACGAGGCGACGTGGGTGGCCGCGCAGGCACGCGCCGACACGGCTCGCTACCTGCTGCTGGATGCCACCGGCGAGGCCTATCTCCGCCGCGACGACGACGCGCTGCGCTGGCTCACCGCCGCCGAACGCACGCAATGGCTGGCCGACACGCGCGCCAGCTTGCTCGGCATCGCGCACGAGCGGCCGCACTTCCTGCTCGTAGTGAGCGATCGCGAGCAGGGCGACGCGCTGGAAACCGCGCTGGACGCACGCCGCATGAGCCTGCGCAGCGCCGGCCTGTTGCTGCCTGCGGACGAGGCCGGCCTGTTCGCCTATGCCAAGGGGCTGTCGCACTGGCAACGCGAGACGCAGTTCTGCGCGTACTGCGGCGGGCCGTTGCAACTGGTGGCCGCCGGGCATCGGGCGCAATGCCGCAACCCCGATTGCGCGCGACTGCATTTCCCGCGCACCGATGCGGCGGTAATCATGCTGGTGGAGCACGACGGCGCCTGCCTGCTGGGCCGCCAGCCCGGCTGGCCGCCGCACCGCTATTCCACCCTGGCCGGCTTCGTCGAGCCGGGCGAGGCGCTGGAAGATGCCGTGCGCCGCGAGGTGGCCGAGGAATCGGGCGTGATCGTGGACGAGGTGCGCTACCACTCCTCGCAGCCGTGGCCGATGCCGGCGTCACTGATGGTCGGCTTCATCGCCACCGCGGTATCGCGCGAGATCCGCATGCGCGACCTCGAACTGGAGGATGCGCGCTGGTTCACCCCACAGCAGATCGTCGACGGCATCGCCGACGGCAGCTTCCTGCCGTCCACACGCTTGTCGGTGTCCTACCGGCTGCTGGCGCACTGGCTGCACGGGCGCGCCGGACTGGACCTGGACGCGTTGACCGCCGTCGCACCCGTCGCCTGATCCCTTCCGGCGGAACTCCATCGCGGCGCGCGGGTCGTTGCCCGGGTACCCGGCCACGGATGGACCTCTCCCATGCACCCGACTCACCGCTTTCCGGCAGCGATGCGCGCATCGAGCGGGCGCGTCGCCATCCACGTGGCGGTGATCGGCGTGCATCTGGCGGCATGGCTGGTGTGTTTCCATGCCAGCCCGCGCGTCTGGCGGCCCGCCGCACTCTGGCGCCATCCGCCATCGACGCCGCTCACCCTCCGGTTGCTGACGGTGGTAGCCACGGCCGCACCGCCCAGGCGGCCATCGCAGCGTCCTTCGGTACGGCACCCTCCGCCGCCCCGAGGCATCGTCACGTCACCGAAGCCCACACCGCTGCCGGCGACGTCACCGGCGCGCGAGCGCAGCGCGATCACCACCAAAGCCGACGTACCCGGCTACGTCGCCGGCGGCAATCTTCTGCGCGGCGGGATGTCCATGCCGCGCCCGGTCCGCCTGCCCGGCTCCTCGACGCCGATCGTGGAGGGTTTCCGCATGGTCGACCCGCGCATGCAGGGCGTCGGCGGCGCCGTGCGCATGGTGCAGGCGTTGTTCGGCGTGGTCGACCCGCACTGCATGGACGTGGAGGTCTGGCGCGGCATGACGCCGGCCGAGCAGTTGGCCCGGCACATCAGCTCCACCGACGTCGAACGCACCGCCGAGCGCTACCACTGCGGGCCCGGCTGAGCGGCGAGCGCCAGCGGGCTGCACACGCGCTCGTTACAATGCGGCCATTGTCCGGGAGTGCGTCACCATGGCCATCCGTCTGCTCGTTGCCCTGATCGCCCTTGGCCTGCTGCATGTCTCGCCGCAACTGGCCAGCTGGCGCCGCGACGGCCTGTTCCGGCGCTGGGTGGCGCAGTTGTCCGACACCAGTGGCGCCGGCCGCGTGGTGCTGGCGCTGGCCCCGCCGCTGCTGCTGTGCGCGCTGCTGGTGTGGCTGTTCGGGCACACCGTACTGGGCGAGTTGCTGCCGCTGCTTTTCGCCGTGGTGGTGCTGATCTACTGCTTCGGTCCACGCGAGTTCGAGCGTGACCTGGAGGCGATCCTCGCCGCGCCCGACGACGTCAGCCGCGAGGCGGCGGCGCAACGGCTGTCCGACGACGGGCGCCCGGTGCGCTGGCACGCCCCGGCGCTGGGCGAGGCGATCGTCTATGCAGCGTTGCGCCGACGCTTCGCGGTGCTGCTGTGGTTTTTCCTGCTCGGCCCGGTCGGCGCGCTGCTGTACCGGCTGGCGCAGACGCTGGGGCGCGACGACTCGCTGGCGCTCGACGGCGACAGCCAGCATGCCGCCCGCTACCTGGCCAACGCGCTGGACTGGTTGCCGGCCCAGGTGCTGACCTTCACCCTGGCCGTGGTCGGCCACTGGGATGCGGTGATCGAGGCGTGGCGGCGCTGGCACATCCAGGCCACGCCGACCAGCTGGTATCAGCGCGGCCCCGGCTTTCTCGGCGCCGCGGCGCAAGCCGACGTGCGCATCGACATCGAGGCCGGCGACGGCTATGCCGAGGAGCACAGCGATCCGATGGACGAGCTGCGACGCCTGCGCGGCGCCTTGCTGCGCGCCTTGCTGGCCTGGCTCAGCGTGATCGCCTTGCTGGTGATCGGCAGCTGGGTGAGCTGAAGCCGGCGGGCGGGGCCGGCTTGGACCAGCTACGCCAAGGCAGGGCGACACTGCCCGCCGCTTGCCCCGCCGCGCTCAGGCAAGCTCCCCGCGCAATTCGCGAACCCTGGCTTCCAGCGATGCGGCGCTGGCCGCCTGCGGCGGCACCGGCGCATCCACGACCAGTTCCACCCGCGCCCGGAAGCGCCGCGGCAGGCGCAGGCGGCCGAGCCGGGTGTCGCGCCGGCTCCACACGCTACCCCACAACCCCCGCAGCGCCAGCGGCACTACCGGCACCGGGCGCCGGGCCAGGATCTTCTCCAGCCCTGGCCGGAATGGCGCGATCTCGCCGTCGCCGGTCAGGCCGCCCTCGGGGAAGATGCATACCAGCTCGCCGTCGGCCAGCGCCGCGTCGATCGCGTCGTACGCCTGCTGCAGCACGACCGGATCTTCCTTTTGCCCGGCAATCGGAATCGCCTTGGCCGTGCGGAACACGAAACGCAGCAGCGGGGTGTGGAAGATCCGGTAATACATCACGAAGCGCGCCGGCCGCCACAGGTTGGCCATCAGCAGCAGCGGGTCCATGAAGCTGACGTGGTTGCACACCAGCAGCGCCGGACCTTCCTCGGGCAGATGCTGCATGCCGTCGACGCGCACCCGGTACAGCGTGTTCACCAGCACCCAGGTGATGAAGCGCATCAGGAACTCGGGCACCAGGGTGAAGATGTACACCGCCACCAGCACGTTGAACAGGGCGGCCAGCAGGAAGATGGTGGCCGCGTCCATGCCCAGCCGGCCCAGCACCAGCCCGAACACCGCGGCCAGCACGATCAGCAAGGCATTGATGATGTTGTTGCCGGCGATTACCCGCGACAGCCGCTCGCGCGGCGTGCGCGACTGCACGAAGGCAAACAGCGGCACCACGTAAAAGCCGGCGAACACGCCGATCGCGGTGAGGTCGAGCACGATGCGCCAGCTGCCGGCGCCGTGCAGGAACGCCAGCCAGTCCAGTCCGCGCGTGGCCGCAAGCCCGTGCCGGGCCAGGTACAGGTCGATGCCGAACACGGTGAGGCCGAACGCGCCCAGCGGCACCAGGCCGATCTCCACCCGCTTGCCGGACAGCTTCTCGCACAGCAGCGCGCCGACGCCGGTGCCGATCGAGAACAGGGTCAGCACCAGCGTGTTGACCGAGCCGTCGCCGCCCAGCGTCTCGCGCGTGTAGATCGGCAACTGCGCGATCAGCACGGTGCCGAAGAACCAGAACCACGAGATGCCCAGCACCGCGTTGAACACCGCGCGATCGGCGCGGGTGATGCCCAGCACGCGGGCGGTCTCGCTGAACGGGTTCCAGTTGAACTTCAGGTCGGGCGCGGTCGCCGGCGCGGCCGGAATGCGCCGGCTGGCCAGATAGCCGGCCACCGCCACCGCGATGGTCGCGCCGGAGGCCAGCATGGGCCCCACGCCGGCCACCAGCATCAGCGAGTTGCCGGCGATCATGCCCACCAGCATCGCCATCTGCGTGCCCATCTCGACCAGGCCGTTGCCGCCGACCAGTTCCTCGTTCTTCAGTGCCTGCGGCAGGATCGCGTACTTGATCGGCCCGAACATGGTCGAGTGCATGCCCATCATGAACAGCACCACCAGCAGCAGCGAAGTGTGGTGGGTGTAGAAGCCGTACGCGGCCAGCGTCATCGCCGCGATCTCGAACAGCTTCACGTAGCGGATGATGCGGCTCTTCTCGTACTTCTCCGCCAGCTGGCCGGCGGTGGCGGAAAACAGGAAGAACGGGATGATGAACAGTGCCGGCGCCAGGTTGGTGTAGAGCCCCACGGTGCGGTCGTCCAGCCCCATCTGGAACGCCACCAGCATCACCAGCGCATTGCGGAACGCATTGTCGTTGAAGGCGCCCAGCGCCTGGGTCCAGAAGAACGGCGCGAAACGCCGCTTGCCGAGCAATCCGAATTGGCTCATGCCTTGTCCTGTGATGGGTCCCCGGCGCCACCACGGCCGGCGGCGACCGGGCGACGGTAGCAGCTGCGGCGCACCGGACGAAAGATCGGCATGGCATGAAACTCCCCGCCATTCGCGCGGTCGCAACCTGGTTGCCGGCGCAGGTTCGGGGTCGACGGCTTGGCACGGCACCGGCGGCGGGCGCAAAATGCTGCGTGGACGACCCGGTTTTCCCGCCGCGGCGATCGTCCCCGAAATCTTGCGCCCCGGTGCAGTCTCCTACCCTACCGACACGGCCACTCCCATGAGCAAGTCCTCTCCCCAGGTTTCCGGCGGCACCTTCGCCGACCGCATCCGGCTGCTGATCCAGCGCGTCGGCAGCGCCACCGAGATCGCCCGCATGTGCGGCTTTTCCGAAGGCGTGGTGCGCAGCTGGCGCGACGGCAATACCGACCCCTCGCGCGCACGCTGCGTCACCCTGGCGCGCACGCTGGGCATCTCGCTGGTATGGCTGGTGGCCGGCGAGGGCGGCATCCAGATCGACCCGACCCCGACCATGCAGGACGACCAGCACAGCAGCCAGGTCGTGCGCACCCAACGCGTCCACGCCAAATCCGGTACGGTCACTCGTCTGCCGTTGTCCGCGCAGATGCAGGGGTTGGACCCGCAGCGCCTGAACACGGCGATGCAGATGCTGCAATCCGAACTGGAACTGGCCGGCAGCCCGCTGGGCCTGGCCGAGAACACCGACCTGCTCACCGAGCTGTACGAGATCCTCGGCCCGGGCGGCGTCAACGTGGACGCCGGCGCGATGATGGCGTTCAACCGCCACCTTGCCCAGCGCCTGCGCAAGGATCGCCTGGCCTCCACCACGGCCTGAGATCCGGGCGCACTCCCGCGGGGTGGGCGTTCGCCCGTTCCGCGGTTCGGCGTCAGAGCAGGGCGATGTCAGCCACGGTGCTGAACTGGCTCTTCAACTGATTGAGCAGCGCCAGGCGGTTGGCCCGCACGGCGGGGTCTTCGGCGTTCACCAGCACGTTGTCGAAGAACGCATCCACCGGCACCTGCAGTTGTGCCAGGCGGGCCAGCACGGCAGCGTAATCGCCAGCGGCCTCGGCCGCGGCGCTGTCCTGCCGCGCGGCGGCCAGCGCATCGGCCAGGTCGCGCTCCGCCTCCGCCTCGAAACAGGCCGGGTCGACCGTCCGCCCGATCGGCGGCGCACCGGCCTCCTCGGCCTGCTTGCGCAGGATGTTGGCGACGCGCTTGTTGGCTGCCGCCAGGCTCACCGCCTCGGGCCGGCGGCCGAACTCGACCACCGCGCGCAGGCGCCGGTCGAAGTCGGCCAGGCTGGCCGGCTGCACCGCCAGCACGGCTTCGAAGGCCCCGTGTTCGAAGCCCTGTTCGGCGTAGTAGCCGCGCAGGCGCTCATGCACGAAGTCGAGCAGCTCCTCCAGCAGGATCGCACGCCGCGCGCCCGCCTGCAGGGCCGGCGGCTTGCCGTCCTTGCCGGGCTTGAGGCCGGCCGCCAGCGCGGCATCGGGCAACTGCTCCAGCGCCTCGATGAAACTCGCGCGCAGGTCCAGTTCCAGGCCGCCCTCGATCAGGGTGCGCGCCAGGCCCAGCGCCGCGCGGCGCAGCGCGAACGGGTCCTTGTTGCCACCGGGTTTCATGCCGATGGCGAAGATGCCGGCCAGGGTATCGAGCCGCTCGGCCACCGCCAGCACCTGACCCAGGGGGTCCGCGGCGATGCGGTCGCCACCGAAGCGCGGTTGGTAGTGGCTGTCCAGCGCCTCGGCCACCGCCGGCGGTTCGCCGTCATGGACGGCGTAATAGCGCCCCATCACGCCCTGCAGCTCGGGAAACTCGCCGACCATGCGGGTCAGCAGGTCGCACTTGGCCAGGCTGGCGGCGCGCGTCGCCAGCGCCGCATCGACGCCGACCCGGTTGGCCACCACCCGCGCCAGTTCGGCCACGCGCACGCTCTTGTCCCACTGGCTGCCCAGCGCCTGCTGGTAGGTGACGTTTTTCAGCTGCTCCTGGTAGCTGGCCAGCGGCGTCTTGAGGTCCTCGTCCCAGAAGAACTTGGCGTCAGCGAAACGCGGCCGGATCACCCGTTCGTAGCCACGGCGGATCTCGACCGGGTCCTTGCTCTCGATGTTGGCGATGCCGATGAAGTGTTCGGTCAGCTTGCCCTCGGCGTCGAACACCGGCACGAATTTCTGGTTCGCCACCATGGTGGTGACCAGTGCCTCGGCAGGCACTTCCAGGAAGCGGCGCTCGAAGGTGCAGGCGATCGCCACCGGCCATTCGGTGAGGTTGGCCAGCTCGTCCAGCAGAGCGTCATCCAGTTGCGGCGTGCCGCCGGCGCCTTGCGCGGCGAGCTCGATCTGCTGGTGGATGCGCTGACGCCGCTCGCGCGGATCGGCCAGCACCTTTGCGGCGCGCATCGCGTCGAGCCAGCCGTCGGCGTCGGCCACGTGCACCGGCTGCGGATGCATGAAACGGTGGCCGCGCGACTTGCGCCCGCTGGCCAGGCCCAGCACTTGGCCGTCAACGATGTCGGCGCCGTGCAGGATCACCAGCCAGTGCACCGGGCGCACGAAACTGTAGTCGTGGTCGGCCCAGCGCATCGGGCGCGGGATCGGCAGCGCCTTGAGCGCCTCGTCGATGATCTCCGGCAGCAGGGCCGCCAGCGACTGGCCCGGCCTGACCGCACGCCAGACGAACCACGCGCCCTTGTCGGTTTCGAGCTTCTCCAGCTGGCCGACGTCGACGCCGCATGAGTGCGCGAAACCGAGCAGGGCCTTCGACGGCCGCCCTTCGGCGTCGAGCGCGGCGGCCACCGCGGGGCCGCGGCGTTCGATGGATTGCGCCGGCTGCGCCGCCGCCACCGCGGGGATGAAGGCCGCCAGCCGGCGCGGCGAGGCGTAGGCCACCGCCTGGTCCAGCCCGGCGCTGACGCCGCGCGCGGCCAGCCCGCCCACGATGCCGCGCAGGAATGCGGCGGACAGCTCGTCCAGTGCGCGCGGCGGCAGTTCCTCGGTGCCCAGTTCGATCAACAGCGACTTGCCGGCGTTCATGCGGCCTGCTCCTGGTGGGCACCAGCGTGCTTGAGGCCGGGAAAGCCCAGCTTCTCGCGTTGCGCCACGTAGGCCTCGGCGACGGCACGCGACAACGCGCGCGCGCGCAGGATGTAGCGCTGGCGCTCGGTGACGCTGATCGCGCGGCGCGCATCGAGCAGGTTGAAGGTGTGGCTGGCCTTCATCACCTGCTCGTAGGCGGGCAGCGGCAGGTTGGCCGCCACCAGCTTGTTCGCCTCGCCCTCGCAGACGTCGAACCAGCGCAGCAGTTCGGCCACGTTGGCGTGCTCGAAGTTGTAGGTGCTCTGCTCGACTTCGTTCTGGTGGAACACATCGCCGTAGGTGACGGTGCCGCGCGGGCCGTCAGTCCAGACCAAGTCAAAAACGCTATCCACGTTTTGCAGGTACATGGCCAGGCGCTCCAGGCCATACGTGATCTCGCCGGTGACCGGCCGGCACTCGATGCCGCCGGCCTGCTGGAAGTAGGTGAACTGGGTGACCTCCATGCCGTTCAACCACACCTCCCAACCTAGTCCCCAGGCACCCAGCGTGGGTGATTCCCAGTTGTCCTCGACGAAGCGCAGATCGTGCACCAGCGGGTCGAGGCCGAGCTCCTTCAGCGAGCCGATGTACAACTCCAGGATGTTCTCCGGGTTCGGTTTCATCACTACCTGGTACTGGTAGTAGTGCTGCAGGCGGTTCGGGTTTTCGCCGTAGCGGCCGTCGGTGGGGCGACGCGACGGCTGCACATAAGCGGCCGACCAGGGCTCCGGGCCGAGCGCACGCAGGAAGGTGGCCGGATGGAACGTACCGGCGCCCACTTCGGTGTCCAGCGGCTGCAGCAGTACGCAACCCTGCGCCGCCCAGTAGCGGTTGAGGGTCTGGATCACATCCTGGAAGGTGCGCGCGGACATGGCTTTCCGTGACCTGGGTTAAAGCGCGTTAGTATAGCCGCAGCTCGCTTTGCGGCTGGAATTTCCGGCTGGCGGAGCCTCGCACAGGACACTTGCCGGATGGCTGCATCGCCACAAATTGCCTCGCTGCTCGGCCGTCGTGGCCGACTCGAACTGGACGAGGTGCTGGCCGCGCTGGTGGTCGACGGTTACGCGCTCGCCGAGGATGCGAAGAACGTGCGCATGGGCGCGCGCGCCGGCCGCAGCACGGTGGAGCTGCACCCGCTGGTGGTGATCGCCAACGCCAAGTTGATCAACCAGCGCGAGCCCGGTCGGCCGTTGAGCCTGGAGACGCTGGCCGAGTGGCTGGCCGGCCATGCCGGCTTGCCGTACCTCAAGATCGATCCGATGAAGATCAACGCAGCCACGGTCACCCAGGTGGTGAGCCTGGCCTACGCGAAACGGCACCGCATCCTGCCGATCGCGGCGACCGTGGGCGAGGTGACGTTCGCCACCAGCGAACCGTTCGACGACGCCTGGGCGCCCGACCTGGCCCACATGCTGCGGCGGGACATCAAGCGCGTCGTGGCCAGCCCGATCGACATCAACCGCTACCAGCAGGAGTTCTACGGCGTCCAGCGCTCGATCCAGCTGGCGCAGGACGCCAAGACCGGCAGCGACAGCTCCTCGGCGATCCTCAACTTCGAGCAGTTGGTGGAGCTGGGCAAGAGCGGCGAGGTCGGCGCCGACGATCGCCATGTGGTGCACATCGTCGACTGGCTGCTGCAGTACGCCTTCGAGCAGCGCGCCTCGGACATCCATCTGGAACCACGACGCGAGACCGGCTACATCCGCTTCCGCATCGACGGCGTCATGCAGAAAGTGTTCGAGTTGCCGGCGCCGGTGATGACCGCAGTGACCGCACGCATCAAGATCCTCGCCCGCATGGACGTGGCCGAGAAGCGCCGGCCGCAGGACGGCCGCATCAAGACGCGCTCTGCTTCCGGGCGCGAGGTGGAGTTGCGCATCTCGAACATGCCCACCGCCTTCGGCGAGAAGGTGGTGATGCGCATCTTCGATCCGGATCTGGTGGTGAAGGATTTCGCCCAGCTGGGTTTCTCGCCGAGCGAGGCGGAGAACTGGCGCAACATGGTCGAGCGCCCGCACGGCATCGTGCTGGTCACCGGCCCCACCGGCTCGGGCAAGACCACCACGCTGTATTCCACACTCAAGCACCTGGCCACGCCAGAACTCAACGTGTGCACCGTGGAGGACCCGATCGAGATGGTCTCGCCGGAGTTCAACCAGATGCAGGTGCACGCGGCGATCGACCTCGATTTCGCCGCCGGTGTGCGCACGCTGCTGCGGCAGGACCCGGACATCATCATGGTCGGCGAGATCCGCGACCTGGAAACCGCGCAGATGGCGGTGCAGGCCTCGCTCACCGGACACCTGGTGCTGTCCACGCTGCACACCAACGACGCGCCCAGCGCGGTCACCCGCCTGCTCGATCTCGGCGTGCCGCACTACCTGATCCAGTCCACCCTCACCGGCGTGGTGGCGCAACGCCTGGTGCGCACGCTGTGCCCGCATTGCAAGCAGGCCACCACCCAGGACCCGCTGGCGTGGAACGTGCTGACCCGCGGCTGGGCGATGCCGGTGCCGGCGCAGGTGTACCGGGCGGTCGGCTGCCTGGAATGCCGCAACACCGGCTTCATGGGCCGCACCGGCATCTACGAGATGATGAAGCTCTCGCCGCATCTGCGCGGCATGATCTCGGCCGAACTCGACCTCAGCGGCTTCGGCCAGGCTGCGTTGGACGAGGGCATGCGCCCGCTGCGCATCTCCGCCGCCGACCAGGTCGCCGCCGGACTGACCACGGTGCAGGAAGTGCTGACCGTGTTGCCACCGATCGACGCCTTGGCCGATGATCCGCACTAGCGCGTCAAACCTCCCCCGAGACACCGCATGAAACCCGTCCTGATCATCCGTACCGGCCGGGCGCCGGACAGCATCCGTGCGCGCCACGGCGATTTTCCGCACTGGTTCCGCCTCGCCGCCGGACTGCGCCCGGAGCGCCTGCGCATCGTCGACGTGGCGGCCGGCGAAACGCTGCCGGCGGCGGGCGAGGTGGCCGGCGCCATCGTCACCGGCTCGGCCGCGATGGTCACCGAGAAACTACCCTGGAGCGAAGCGACCGCCGGCTGGATCCGCGACGCGATGGACGCCGAGGTGCCCTTGTTCGGCGTCTGCTACGGCCACCAGCTGATGACGCACGCGTTGGGTGGACGGGTCGATTACCTGCCCGGCGGCCGTGAGATCGGCACCCAGTCGATCGGGGTCAGCGCAGGGCAGGCGCACGACCCGCTGGGCGCTGGCCTCCCCGCCAGTTTTCGCGCGCACACCACGCACGAGCAGAGCGTGCTGGAGCCGCCCGCGGGGGCGCAGATCCTGGCCAGCTCGGCACGCGACCCGCACCAGTGGCTGCGCTACGGGCCGAACGCGATCAGCGTCCAGTTTCATCCCGAGTTCAACGCCGAGGTGATGCGCGCCTACATCCGGCGCAAGCGCCACGACCTGCATCGCGAAGGTGCCGACGCCGCGCGCATCTTCAGTGACGTGGCCGCCACCCCGATCGCGCGCCGATTGTTGCGCCGCTTCGCCCATCTGCACGGTTGGGCCGGCGACTGAGCCGCCATCAGCCGCGCAAGCGCCTGGCGATCGCCTCGCGCGAGAACAGCGCAAACCCCACGCCGAACACGAAACCGCCGATGTGCGCCCACCACACGTAGGCACCATAGCTGGGCCCGGCATAGCTGAACAGCAATTGCAGCAGCACCCACATGCCGATCAGCAGGAAGGCCGGCACGCGCACGAACTGCAAGTACAGGCCGAGCGGCAACACCAGGCCCAGGCGCGCCCGCGGAAACAGCGCCACGTAGGCGCCGACCACCGCCGATACCGCACCGCTGCAGCCGATGATCGGCAGGCGCACGCCGGCCAGCGACAGCGCCCCGATCAGGTTGGCCACCACGCCGCCGATGACGAACAGCACCAGGAAGCGCAACGATCCCAGCGCACGCTCACCGGGCAAGCCGAAGATCACCAGGAACAGCAGGTTGCCCAGCAGATGCAGCCAGGTGACGTGGATGAAGAGCGCCGTGAACAGCCGCAGCAGCGCCGGATCGGTCAGCTGCGGCAGCAATGGCTCGTGCGCATCGAAGATGTTCGCCGGCACCGTACCCCACTGCAGCAGCAGCGCGATGCGCTGCGGCGCCGGGATCATTGCCAATCCGACGAAACAGACCACACACAGACTGACCAGCAGCACGGTCGCCCAATGCCAGCGCGGCCGGCGGCGCGTTTCCACATGGACAAACAAAAGCCATCCCTCCGCCTCGCCCGCGCGCTGGCGCGTGACCTGGCCATCATAGGCGATCGCTGCCGCATGACCTTGACGCAATGCGGCTCTTGGCCGGTGGCTGTCGCAAGGTCACCCGAGCGCAGGCCACCCCGGAAAGGAAGGCCCGCGGGGGACAAGCTCCCTGGCGGTGACCTGTTGCAGGTTGCGGGCGGCGGTGGCGGCGGCAGAAAAGAAAAACCCCCACCGTTGCCGGTGAGGGTGTTTCGGGATAAAGCCCCTGGCGGTGACCTACTCTTGCATGGCA
>Ga0209916_1000159_pt1 | contig 140853 bp, 135 predicted proteins | sample ThiBio_1000_plan_FD_183956 | JGI IMG/M metagenome (GOLD analysis project Ga0209916, IMG submission 183956) | Wastewater bioreactor microbial communities from Cape Town, South Africa - Thiocy_solids_2 (SPAdes) | ecosystem: Engineered > Bioreactor > Thiocyanate-remediating > Anaerobic-Aerobic ...
TCGGCAGGCTCAAGGACTGGCGGCGCATCCACACCCGCTACGACCGATGCGCCCATACCTTCATGTCAGCTATCTGCATCGCAGCAACCGTCATCTTCTGGCTCTGATCAATGAGTCCTGAGCCTAGTCGCAAATCTGAACGCGACGGACGCGCCAACCGTAGCCATCCCAGAAACGTTCGCGACGCCAGTAGCAGGGCGGACCGGCGACATAGGCCGGGCCGGGGCCATAATAGGCCGGCGGAGGGGCGGAGGCGACAGCGCCGCCAATGATGGCGCCTGCGGCGAGACCACCGAGGACGCCCGCAGCAACGGCTCCCCCGTCGCGTGCACTTGCCGGTGCGGGCGCGAGGCTTGCTGCTGCAAGAACGGCGGCCGCTGCGGCTGCCAGGATCATCTTCTTCATGGCTTCACCTTTCGAATTGTGAACGGCCCGGACAACGGTCACCGCGCCTGAAGGTTGCACCGGACGCTTTGAATGGGGGCTGAACGGGCGCGCCTGCTTTCTGCCATGAAGTTATATCGCTTGCAGCAAAAATCCGGGCTTTCGGCCCGGATTCTCAAACATTGGAGCAGATCTGGGGTGCGATCAGAACAGCGAAGCATACTGGGTGAGACCGACGCGATGCGCGAAGTTCATCGCCACCTCGCGCTGGCGGTCATCCAGCGTCGCCAGCAGCGGCGTGACGGCGGGGGCGGCCCGGCGAACGGCTTCCTCGGTAACTGGCCCGCGCGACAGGCTGCGCAAGGCGGCGACGACCGCCGGCCAGTACTTTTCCTGCTCGGCCTTGAGCTTGAGTGCCGCGTGGCAGCGCATGATTGCCACTTCACTCATGGCGATGCGGAAGGTGGAGACCTTGGCGGGCTTGACCGATGCTTCCTGTGCAAGGGCCGGGGCACTTATCGACATCAGGGCAACAGCAATGGCAATCGGAAGTATCCGCATGATCCTCACTTCGTATTTTGGGGTTTGTGCAGACGCGAAGTACGTGTCCTATGTGACCAAAATGCGATCAAGCAGTTAAGAAACCTCCAATAGGTCAGTGCTGGGGATAATTTAAACTATTGGAGTTGTTTGATTTTCAGGATGCCGTGCAGGCTTGCCGTAATACTCGTCCATGATTGTTGATCAGGAAGCACCAGTTTTCCTGGAACGAAGCGGCCTGAGGGAGCGGAAGCGGTAAACGAGGGCTCGAAACCGACCAGTTTGGAATAGCTTGAAACTGGCCGTTTTGCTTTTGCATCCGGTCAGTGAGGATGACATATCAGAGGAGACCTTTTCTTACCGCCAATGTTGGTGCTGATGATTGTCTGTTCCTGCAATGTGTTGAGCGACCACGATGTTCGCGGTGTTGTGACCGACACAAAGCAGCCTCCCAGAACGGCAGGACAGGTCTATGGCTGCCTCGGTTGCAGCGCCCAATGCGGCCGTTGCGCCCGCACCATCCGCAAGATCATGGATGAAGCTCTTGGCGCCTGCGCCAACTCCTGCTGCGCAGGATGTCCCCATGCCGCGACGGTGGCAGATAACACTGATTCTGCTGAAAAAACCTCGCTGGTCGAAGCGGCCTGATCTTTCCACCTTTCGCAATACTTTTTCATGGCCTGATGCGCTGGCGGGTGGGGTTGCTCCTGCTCCAGATCTGACTTAGAAACGTTCTAAATTAAGTTTTTAGTCGGTGTCAGGAGATAAGGAGTGGCCATGAAGGGTGATCCGAAGGTTGTCGACTATCTGAACAAGGGTCTGCGCAGCGAACTCACGGCCATCAACCAGTACTGGGTTCATTTCCGGCTCCTGAACCATTGGGGCCTGAAAGAACTGGCCAAGCAGTGGCGCAAGGAATCGATCGAGGAGATGCATCATGCTGATCGCTTCACCGATCGCATCCTGTTCCTCGATGGCTTTCCGAACATGCAGGTGCTTGACCCGTTGCGTATCGGCCAGAATGTCAAGGAGGTCATGGAGTGTGACCTCGCCGCCGAACACAGTGCGCGCGACCTCTATCAGGAGGCTGCCACCTACTGCCACAGTGTGAAGGATTACGTGTCACGCGACCTGTTCGAGTCGCTGATGAAGGATGAGGAAGGCCATATCGACTTCCTCGAAACCCAGCTCGACCTTGTCGGACGGGTTGGCCTGCAACTCTATGAACAGCGTCATATCGGCCATATCGGCGACGATAATCCGCCGGAAGAAGTCTGATAACGCTCGCGATAACGTTTTGGGTTTTTGCTCTTTTGTCCCGCAGCGGCCCGGCCGCTGCGGGACAATTTGCGAGGACGGCATTGATCACCAAAGGCTGGACAATGTGATCCTGTGCTCGCTCGCGCCCTGCAGGAGGCGCCAGTCTGCAATCGGACATGGCGCGGCGCATAGGGCTCCCCGGGTGGCTCGTGGCCAGGCCTAGCGAGACGACTGCAGATCGGTGGCGCACATGGCGACGATCACGGCCAGCAGCAGACACCAGAAGCCGACATAGGAAAACAGCAGCGCCGAGATCGCGCAGCCGCAGGCAAAGGCGCAGATGGTGCAGCAGAGCCGGCCAAGCCGTGCGCGGGTTGCGGCCCGCTGCTCGGGGTGGGCGCGGGTGAGGAGATCAACCGCGTCCAGCGTCGCCTGCACAGTGGAGCCGGTCATCATGGTGGAGGGCGGCATGTCCGCGAGGTGGACACGCTGCACAGCGGTCTGCATCGCCATTGCGGCAACGCCGGCTGCGCTGGTCCAGAGCGCGATCGGCGAGTCGCCGTCGGAAAATGGTCCGTGCCAGATCGCCATGATCGCAAAGACGATCAGAAGCAGGATCTTCGTCACGAACAGGATCGGCATCGCCGGCCAATTCCGCCGGCGCATTGCCGTTCCCGCGAGACGGGCGAGCGCCACGATGACAACGAATTCCGGCAGTGCCAGCAGTTTGCCGATGAACCCGTGACCGCCGCCGATAATCGCGGCGCCCATGGTCACGAAGTTGCCGGTGACGTGGGCGACAAACAGCCCGTGCAGGCCAAGAAAGCCCGCCGTATCGACGACGCCGCCATTGAATGCCAGCAGGATCGCGATGGTGAGCGGATGGGTCAGGTATTTCATGCGGCGCCTGCTGAGGATCCTTCTGTCCGAACTATGCCGAGCAGAATGATTCAGGCAAGGTGCGGGCGCAGAGAGCGGCTTCGTTTTCGCCTTTGACCAGCAAAACCCGGGAAGGACCGGGTCTTTGAGAAAGTTGGAGGAATCCAGCTTGACGCGAAATCGTCATCTGCGGTGTAGCTGTCCGAAGAACGGCATCGCTTCCGCTTGCCGGTGATCCGCGCACCCATCGAGAAAGAAGCGTCGCTTCAAAAGAATGAATTGCCGGGCAAGCTGCAATGACAGGTCTCGACGGCTGGCGGGCCGCTCGGTCAGAAAGCTAACATGGCGCCAAAACCCCCATGAGATGAGATTTCTGTGGCAAGCGCAGAATAAGTTGGATCACCGGGCCGGTCCGGTGATCCGAATGTGCTGAGGATGGAGCGTGAATGCATCGCTCATCGGTCTTCGTTGTTCATGCAGGGCTTGGCACCTCGATCCCATCTGACGAATATTGCTTGATCTTGTTGCGTAGCGTTCGCACCGAGACGCCGAGTACGCGTGCAGCGCGCGTGCGGTTGCCATCACAACGCGCCAGCGTCTGCAGGACGAGCTCCCGTTCAATCTCTCCGACAGTCGATCCGATCAGCCATGGAACGACTTCGCTCGGAGCCGCTGCCGGATCCAGCGGTGGGAGTTCCGGCGCAGGGAATGATGAGTCTTGGGCCATCGGCACCTCTCTATCGATCTCAACCCTCGCGGGCAGAACGAACATCTGGACAGATAGCCCCCAGCAATATGAAGGGTCGATGGGTGTGGTTAACAAATTCCTAATTCGTGGCTAATCCATTCATGAAACTCATGAATTTGACCTCGATGGAACCGGGCGCAACGCCGTCATCGTTTTGATAGCTCTGACCTTTTCCCGCTGGCGCGGAAGCGTGCGCCGTTCATTCACGAGTTGTTTCACCGCTCCGCTGTGAGCGCGCACACGATACAATTCCGAACGTCAGTGCGTTCAGCCATAAACGCGATTCGGCAAGACGACCCGCTTGATGATCGTACGAACCGTCACGCTCTTTGGCGCGCTGCTATTTCTTCTGCAAAAGCTGTTCACGCAATTTCATCAACCGGTCGAGTTCGTCGTTCTGCTCGGCGATCCGGTCGGCATTGCGTGTTTCATCGGCCGCGCCGGAATCCGCCGCCGCCTGCTCGGTGATCTCGCGGATATTGTCGCGGGCGATGGCGATGCGCTGGTCGATTTCCTGAAGTGACAGCGGATTGTTGCTCATGGCGCTATTCTCGCTTCATGGTTTGCGGGCAGTCAGCCCGATCACGGCCGATATGCCGGAATGGCCGGGCCCTTCCTGCAGTTCGCGTTCTTCCTCGACGATGTGGACGTCATTGTAGTCGCCGAACGCGCGTTCCAGCAGGTCGCGCGTGTAGAGCTGTGCAATATTCTTCGGCCCGCCGGTCGCGTAGTCGAGCTGCTTCGGCGTATAGCCGCGCAGGATCAGGAGCCCACCGCGCTTGAGTGCGCGCCGCATGCCGGCCCATTTCTTCTGACGCTTCTCGGGCGTGCTGAACTGGGTGAAGATCTCTGCGACCACGTCGAAGGCCTCCTCGGGATAGGCCCATTCGTGTGCATCGGCCTCGACGAAGTTGACGGTGACATTGTTCTCGGCCGCGAGCTTGCGTCCCTTGGCCTGCGCCGACGGCGAGAAGTCGGTTGAGGTGACGTCGAGACCCTGCATCGCGAGCCAGACGCCGTTCCGCCCTTCGCCATCGGCGACCGCGAGAGCCTTGCCGGTGCGCGGCAGCAACGGCTTGCAGCGCACCAGAAATTTGTTCGGCTCCTTGCCGAAGCGATAGTCCGGCGAGGCGAAGCGGGCTTCCCAATGATCGAGGTCAGGATTGTGTGACATGCCGCGAATTACAGCACGCTTTTTGCCGCCCGTCATCCAAAACGCCGTGTGATGATCCGGTGACAGAAAAAGACCCCGACGATGGTGTCGCCGGGGTCTGACGTTTGGAAGGCGACTAAAGCTACAGCGCCTTGTTGCTCTCCTTGACGGCCTCAGCCTCGACATAGACCTGATTGCCCATGGCTTTGAACTTCTCGCTCATCTGCGCCATGCCGTCCGCAATCACGCCGGACATCGACATGCCGACGCCGCTGAGCTTCTTGCCCTCAGGATAGAGCGCGGCCTTCTCGTTGTCGCCGAGGCTGGCAGCGTAGTCGCGCACGTCCTGCGTGATCTTCATCGAGCAGAATTTCGGGCCGCACATCGAACAGAAATGCGCGACCTTGTGTGCTTCCTTCGGTAGCGTTTCGTCGTGGAAGGCGACCGCCGTTTCCGGATCGAGGCCAAGGTTGAACTGATCCTCCCAGCGGAAGTCGAAGCGTGCGCGGGAAAGGGCGTCGTCGCGCAGTTGCGCCGCCGGATGGCCCTTGGCGAGATCGGAGGCATGCGCCGAGATCTTGTAGGTGATGACGCCGACCTTCACGTCGTCGCGGTTTGGCAGGCCAAGATGCTCCTTGGGCGTGACGTAGCAGAGCATCGCGCAGCCGAACCAGCCGATCATCGCCGCACCAATGCCCGAGGTGATGTGATCATAGCCCGGCGCGATGTCGGTGGTCAGCGGCCCAAGCGTATAGAACGGCGCTTCGCCGCACTCCTTGAGCTGCTTGTCCATGTTGATCTTGATCTTGTGCATCGGCACATGGCCGGGGCCTTCGATCATGACCTGGCAACCCTTCTTCCACGCGATCTGCGTGAGTTCACCAAGGGTCTCGAGTTCGGCAAACTGGGCGCGGTCGTTGGCATCGGCAATCGAGCCCGGGCGCAGGCCGTCGCCGAGCGAGAACGAGACGTCATACTTGCGCATGATGTCGCAGATTTCCTCGAAGTGGGTATAGAGGAAGCTCTCCTTGTGGTGCGCAAGGCACCATTTCGCCATGATCGAGCCGCCGCGCGAGACAATGCCAGTGACACGGTCGGCGGTGAGGTGGATGTAGGGCAGTCGCACGCCGGCGTGGATGGTAAAGTAGTCGACCCCCTGTTCGCACTGCTCGATCAGGGTGTCCTTGTACAACTCCCAAGTCAGCTTGACTGGATCGCCGTCAGGACACTTCTCCAGAGCCTGATAGATCGGCACGGTGCCGATCGGAATCGGCGCGTTGCGCAGAATCCATTCGCGCGTGGTGTGGATGTTGCGGCCGGTGGAGAGGTCCATCACAGTGTCGGCGCCCCAGCGGATCGCCCACACCATCTTGTCCACTTCTTCTTCGACCGACGAGGTGACGGCGCTGTTGCCGATGTTCGCGTTGATCTTGGTCAGGAAGTTGCGGCCGATAATCATCGGCTCCAACTCGGCGTGGTTGATGTTGCTCGGGATGATGGCACGGCCGCGCGCGATCTCGCTACGGACGAATTCCGGAGTGATGAACAGCGGGATTTCGGCGCCGAAGCTCTCGCCGTCGGTGCGGGCGGCTTCCGCGCGCTCCAGTTGCTGCTTGCGGCCGAGGTTCTCGCGCTCGGCGACGTAGATCATTTCCTTGGTAATGATGCCGGCGCGGGCAAATTCGAGCTGGGTGATTGGCGCATCGCCGACGCCGCGCACCGGCTTGTGGTGCGCCTTGAAAGCGGCGGCAGCGTGCTTGGCGCCGACATTGCCGTTGTCTTCCGGTTTGATGTCCCGGCCCTGATATTCCTCGATGCCGCCACGCTCCTTCACCCACGCCATGCGGGCGCGAGGCAGACCGTTGTTAACGTCGATCAGCACGTTGGGGTCGGTGTAGGGGCCAGAGGTGTCGTACACCGCCAGGTTCGGCTCACCTGCGCCTTCGGAGAGAATGATCTCGCGCAGCGGCACGCGTAGGTCGGGTGCTGCGTCGGGCGTCGAGAAAATCTTGCGGGACGAGGGCAACGGCCCGGTCGTGACGGCTGCTTTCAGGTCTGTGATAGGCTTGTTCATGGTTTCCTCCTTGAGGGCTTTATCGATGTGATTCCGGACGATCCGCAAAGCGAACCGGTCCGGAATCCGGAAATGGATTGGTTGGTCGGGATTCCAGGTTCACTCGTTGTGCGAGTGCCCCGGAAAGACATTCCGGTTGCTCCTGCATCTCACGCCACCTCCATCGTTGCACCAAGCCAGGCGCGCACGCGCGCATCCGGGTCGGCGTTCCGGGTGACGTCGCTGACGACGGCGATGGAATCCGCGCCGGCCGCAAAAATCCCGGCGGCGTGCTCAAGCTTGATGCCACCGATTGCGACCAGCGGAAGGTCGCCGATCATCTGTTTCCAGCGGGTGATACGTTCGATGCCCTGCGGTGCGAACCGCATCGACTTGAGCGTGGTGAAGAAAATCGGCCCGAGCGCGACATAATCAGGGTCAGCGGCAAGCGCGTTGGCAAGTTCTGCTTCGTCATGCGTGGAAATGCCGAGGGTCAGTCCCGCTTCGTGGATCGCCGCAAGATCGGCATCCACGAGATCTTCCTGGCCAAGGTGGAGGTGTTGTGCGCCGTTGTCGATGGCCGCGCGCCAGTAATCATTGACCACGAGCCTTGTCGCGGTGCCGCGAATGGCATCCAGCGCATCACGCACGAGCGCGTGGGCCTTGTCGTCGTCCAGTTCCTTGGCGCGCAACTGTATGGTGCCGACGCCAAGCTTCGCCAGGCGCGCAACCCACGCGACCGTATCGACGACGGGATAGAAACAATCAGGATACGGCATGCCAGAACGGTGTCCCAACGACAGGGGTGGAGGGCGAGGCGAGGTCGCGGGCTTCCATCAGCCCGGCCTTGAAGCCGGCGCGACCGGCTTCAATCGCCAGACGAAAAGCGTTTGCCATCTCGACCGGGCGTTCGGCCTTGGCGATCGCGGTGTTGAGCAACACCGCGTCGAAGCCGAGTTCCAGTGCTTGCGCAGCGTGGCTCGGCGCACCGATGCCCGCATCGACCACCAGCGTGATATCAGGCAGACGGGCGCGTAGCAGCCTGAGCGAATCGCGATTGGTGATGCCGCGCGCGCTGCCGATCGGCGCGGCCCATGGCATCACCACGCGGCAACCGGCATCGACGAGGCGCTGCACCACCGACAGATCCTCGGTGCAATAAGGGAAGACATGGAAGCCGTCCTTCACGAGGATGTCGGCAGCTTCCACAAGGCCGACCACGTCCGGCTGCAGCGTCTCGTTGTCGGCGATCACCTCAAGCTTGATCCAGGAGGTGTTGAACAACTCGCGCGCAAGCCTCGCCGTGGTCACGGCCTCGCGCACGCTCTTGCAGCCTGCGGTGTTCGGCAGCACCGTGACGCCAAGTTCCCGGATCAGCGACCAGAAGGCGTCGCCGGTCTTGCCGCCGGCCATCTCGCGGCGGATCGAAACGGTGACAATCTGGCTTTTCGAGGCGCGGATCGCATCCTGCATGATCTTCGGCGACGGGTACAGCGCGGTGCCGATCAGAAGACGCGAAGAGAATTCCCTGTCGTAGAACTTCACAGTGTCTTGCATCACAATTAGCCCCCCTGCCTTGGCGTGAGGATTTCGACCAGATCGTTGTCGTTCAGCGGCGTTTCGCCCCAGCGCGCGCGCGGCACCACGTCATAGTTCAGTGCAACCGCGACATGCGTGCCTTCATATTCAAGTTCGCTCAGCAGATCCGCGACACGGGTTGCCTTGATCTCGCGGCGTTCGCCGTTAACGGTCAGGAACATTGCATCACCTCGTTGTCGATCAGGCCGCGCGTGACGTAATTCACCGTCAGTTCCGCAAGCGCGGGCGCGAGCAGGAAGCCGTGGCGGTACAGCCCGTTGACATTGATCCGGTTGCCGTCGATCGCGATGCGCGGCAGATTGTCGGGAAGAGCAGGACGCAGGCCCGCGCCCATCTCGAGAATGCGCGCTTCGCCGAAAGCCGGATGGAGCGCATAAGCGGCCGAGAGCAGTTCGAGCGCGGAACGCACGCTGACGCGATTGTCCTCGCTCTCGATCGAAGTCGCGCCGATCATGAAGCGATGATCCTCGCGCGGAATAACGTAAAGTGGCCAGCGCGGATGCATCACGCGCACGGGGCGCGACAGCGAGACCTCGTCGGTCTCGACGATGATCATCTCGCCCTTGACGCCGCGAACATCACTGACGGCGTCGCGCGCGAAGATGCCGCGACAGTCGACCACAAGACCGTCATCGCTTGCGAACTTTCCGGGCTCGCATTCGCTGTTGAAGCGAATCTCGCCGCCAGCCTTGGCGATCTTCTCGTGCAGTTGCGGCAGCACACGCCGCGGCTCGACATGACCTTCGGCGGGGAAGAACAGTGCCTCGCGGAAGCGGCCTTCGAGTGAAGGCTCAAGCTTGTCGATCGCGGCGCCGTCGAGCCGCTCATAGCCGCTGGTGATACGGGCGAAATGGTCGAAATCGGCGCGGTCGCGCGGATGCGCCACCACCAGGGAGCCGTTGAACGGGGTATCGGGCAGCTCGGTGCGCCACAGATCGAGCGAACGGATGCCGAGGCGGGTGATGACGGGCTCGGAGGTTTCCTGCTCGCACCATGGCGCCAGCATACCGCCGGCAAAATGGCTGGTGGCGTGCGTCATCGCCGCGTCATCGCGCTCAATGACCTTAACCCTGTAGCCGGCCTTGGCGAACGACAGCGCCTGCCATGCACCCGCAACGCCTGCGCCAACAATGGTAATGCGGCGGGCTGCTGCGTCCTTAATATGATGAATTGCGTCTGGCGACGCTGGCTTCTGAAACATCCCTGTCCCTTCGCCGGCATAACCCGGATCAGGTTCAAAGGGTCACCGCACCATCGCGGTATCTCAGCTCCTGTGACGGAGCCCCCCTCGGAACACCGTTAACGATAGGCTTCGTGTCCCGGTGGGTCAATACTTTAGATGTAATCTATCTGCCGAATTTACCCGGAGTTATATGGCTGCGTCCTACAGTTGTGGAACCGCCGCCTTTCCAGGGACGCCATGAGTTTCACCAGCACCGACGCTGTCGCCGGGACGTTGCAGGCGGATGCAAATCCGACCGCGGCATCGCCGGTGTGGGCGTGGGTGATGGTCGGGATCTATGTCCTGGTTGTTGCCTGCGGCAACGGACTGCTGAACGATTCCGACACTTTCTGGCAGATCGCCGTTGGCCAATCGATCATCGCGAACGGCGCGATGCCGCATACCGATATCTATTCCTTCACGCGGGCAGGAGCGCCGTGGACATCATCGTCCTGGCTGGCGCAGGTGCTGTATGCGCAAGCTTATGCGATGGCTGGGTGGAGCGGCGTGGTTGCACTGGCCGCGATTGCGATTTCTGCTGCCACCGGTCTGCTGGTTCGTCGCCTTAGCCGGCGCATGGCGCCGCTTTACGCTGCGACTGTCGGGCTTGTGGCCGTGTCGCTGTCGATGCCGCATCTTCTGGCGCGGCCACATGTGCTTGTCATGCCGGTGATGGTGGCGTGGGTCGATGGCCTCGTGCAAGCCAGCGATGCACAGCGGCCGCCGCCGCCTTGGCTGCTGGCGCTGATTGCCCTGTGGGCCAACCTTCATGGAAGCTTCGTTTTCGGTCTTGCCCTTGTCGGCGCATTTTTCATTGATGCGATATGGAACGCATCTACGTCGCATCGCAAGACGCTGGCGGTAAAATGGATTGCATTCGGATGCGGCGCGGTCGTTGCATGTTGCATAACCCCCTACGGATGGGGCTCGTTTCTTGCGGCCGCACATATTTTGAATCTCGGCGGTTTGCTGAACATCATTTCCGAATGGCGCCCGGCCGATTTCAGTCATGTCGGCGCTTTTGAAGTTTGCCTGCTTGGCCTGCTTGCGACCGTGCTCTACTGCGGCATCAGTTTTTCATGGCCGCGGATATTGATTGTGCTTGGCCTTGTCGGCATGGCTTTGTCCCATCAGCGCAATATCGAATTGTTTGCTCTTCTCTTGCCGCTGGTTGTGATCACGCCGTTGGCACTCCGTTTCCCGCATCTTGCGCAGGCGACGGAGGGGCGGCGTCGGCAAACCTCGCCCGCCATACTTGTATTGCTGGGCGTGCTGGGTGGCGGCGCGGGAGCGGTCGTCGCGCACGCGCATCCCGCGACGCCAGCAGCGAACCAGTCTCCGGCTGCTGCGGTCGATGTTCTGATAAAGAGCGGCGCGAAACGAATTCTGAACGATCTGCCGTTCGGCGGCTATTTGATTTGGCGCAAGATTCCGGTCTTTATTGACGGCCGTGCAGAATTGTACGGCGAACGATTCGGTCTGAATTACTACAACGCGCTGGAATTGAAGGATGTCGACCAATTCCTGACCTTGTTGAAGACCAATGATATCGATGCGACGATTCTGACATCCAATACACCAGCGGCGAAATTGTTGAATCATTTGCCAGGATGGAAACGAATTTACGCCGACAATTTTGCCATCGTACACGTGCGCAGCGCAATCGCGACGAAAACTCAATCGCAGCATTAAATTTATTTCATTTACAAAATCTGGTTCCTTAATTTCTGTCGCGGCGCAGCGTTTATTCTCTCGCACGGCTGCAGCGCAGCATATGCAGTGCTAATTTCACTGGTGCGTCACTTCGTCGTTCGTTCTGTCGCAAATCAGTTATATGATCGTGGCACGAAGCAAACGAAAGGCAGCCCGAAATGCTGATCCTGATAACGATGACTTCGAACGCCGAACATCTCTCTCCGAATGTTTTCTCGTCTCCGAGAGTTGTATTGCCGTGCCATTCCGCCGATGCGGAGTGCGCGATGATCGCCGCGTGTCAACGCACCATCGTCTGAAACCTTTTTAGCTATCTCGCGTTAGTGCGTCATCAGGGGACCGGAGCAATCCGGGCAGAGACGAAATGTCAGACACTTATATCATCGAAGTCAGTTCCGAGCCGGCGGGGATCGTGGTGAGGGACAAAGCGGGATTCCGTTTCTTCGCAGCCAGCCACCGTTTCAATCCACTGGAAGGCCGTCTATTCCGCAGCGCGCGTGAAGCTGAACGAGTCGCGCGGGAATTGTTGAGCGGCAAGACCAAGCCGGAAGCTGAAACCGCAATAGCGTGAAGACATGCGCGCTTTCTGAAACCATTCCGCTAGCAGAATGAAAAAGACCGGCGAGATGCGCCGGTCTTGTGATTCCTGTTCGCGTAAGTCCTGTTCGCGACGAGCGATATTCATTTCGCGCCGAGGAAGTCCAGTTTGCCTAACGCAACGCCGTTGTGGCGCAGAATATCGTAGGCGGTCGTGCAATGAAAAAAGAAGTTCGGCAGCGCGACGTGGTTGAAGAATTTCTGCCCCGGCAATGTCTTGGTGGTGTCCTTGCCGGTGGCGAACGTGATATCACGAGTCTCTCCACCCTCGTATTTTGCCGCCGGGATGGACTTGATTCCCTCGATGGTCTTGGCAATACGCTCCTGCAATTGCTCGAACGTGGTTTCGGTGTCGGGCGTGGAAGGCACTTCGGTGCCGGCGAGCCGGGCGCAGGCCTTGCCAGAAAAATCGCAAGCGAGCTGGATCTGCCGCGTCAGTGGATACATGTTCGGATAAAGCCGTGCATCGAGTAGTACCTCGGATGCAATGCCGTGCTCTTTTGCGTGAGCTTCGCCCTTGGCGAGCACTTTCGAGAGCGCGATCAGCGAATGGGTGAACAGTGGGGCGGTACCATCGTAAAACGACATGGGAAGCCTTTCAAAAATCATGCAGTGAAATCAGTGAACCGGATGTAGTGCATCTCCGCACATGCACAAGGCACGCTCCCGTGATCGGGAGATGTCATCTCCGGTCACCGGGGTCACGATGCTTCTTCCTGCTCACATGTCTCTTGCACTGGAGAACGCGAATGATGACACGCGCCTGGTGGTTTCGTCGAGAATCAGTGTGCGCGTCAGCGGCGGCTCGGCGCGCTGGCTGCAATTTTCCCGCTCGCACAGCCGACAGTTGACGCCGATCGGCGTCCCTTCGGCGTGGTCAAGGTCGAGGCCCGCGGTATAGACGAGCTTCGAGGCATGGCGGATTTCGCAGCCGAGCCCGATAGCGAAGCGCGGTTGTACATGTGGCCACGGTACAGCGGGGCGGCGCAACGTCTGCGCGATCGAGAAATAGCGGCTGCCGTCGGGCAGTTCGATAATCTGATGCAGCAGACGGTCCGGCGTATCGAAGGTGGAGTGCACGTTCCAGAGCGGGCAGGTGCCGCCGAATTTCGAAAACGGAAACGTGCCCGAGGAGAATCGCTTCGAGACGTTGCCCGCGTTGTCCACCCGCAGCAGGAAGAACGGCACGCCGCGCGCATTCGGCCGCTGCAGCGTGGTAAGGCGATGACAGACCTGCTCGAATCCGGCGTTAAAGCGCCGCGTCAGAACGTGCAGATCGTAACCCAGTGTTTCCGCCGCGCTCAGGAATGCTTGATAAGGCATCATCACCGCGGCCGCATAGTAATTCGCAAGCGTGATGCGGTAGAGCTTGCGCGTGGTGTCGTCGAGGGGCCCGGCGCGGTTGATGATGGAATCGAACTGCGCATTCGCTTCGGAGAGGCCAAGCTGCATCGCGAGCTGGAAGGTGCGTCCGGCGCTGTCGACGAGTTCGGAGATCAGCACCTGGCGACGGTGGCGGTCCCAGCGCCGCAGCGTTTCGCGCATCACGTCCACCGGCATGATCCGCACCGTGGTGGAATGCTTTTCGCGCAGCCGGTTGATGAGTGCCGTGCGCAGGCCCTGCGGATCGGTATCGATCTCGTCGCGCAGCGTCTCGGCGGCGGTCTCCAGTTCGGGGAAATAATTGCGGTTGGCCTCGATCAGATCGCGCACGCGTTCGATCGGGTTGGCCTCGTAATCGTGGCCGCCGCCCTTGTCGCGGTCGGCGAACTGCGCCGCGACCAGCGTTTCGCCGCGGCGCGCTTCGGTGTAGGCGGCGTAGACCCGTTGCAGCGCGTGGGTGATGCCGGGGCAAAGCTCGGCGAGGTCGCGCAATTCCTGTTTCGGCAGATCGATCTGGCGGAACAGGGGATCGGAAAAGATCTCGTTCAGCTCGGCGAAGAAGCGGTCCTCGTCGGAGGTCGCAAGGTCGCGCAGATCGAGATCGTAGGTCTCCGCGAGGCGCAGCAGCATCTGTGCCGTCACCGGGCGCTGGTTGCGCTCGATCAGGTTGATGTAGCTCGGGGAGAGGCCAAGCCCCTCGGCGATCTGGGTTTGCGACAGGTTGAGCTGCTTGCGCAGGCGGCGGAAGCGCGGCCCGACGAAGAGTTTTCGGCCCGTCTCGCTGGGGGTGCGCATCTTCGGCTCCTCTCCGCTCGCCTTTGCTATTACAAGATTTACAAATTAACCGATAAGATATTGTAAAATACGTACAACCCATCACGAACAGGTTTATGTATATCTAGACGATATTCGATCTATCGCGTTGGATGCAAGGGCTCTCTTTGGCAATGCGATGTAACAAATGTGATGGATCAAATGACACAGACATTCGATCAACTCGTTTCCGCCCCGAAAGGCCGTTTTGACGGAATCGAACGTCCTTACAGCCCGGCAGAGGTCGAGCGTCTGCGCGGCTCGGTGAAGGTCGCCTATACGCTGGCGGAAAAGGGTGCCAACCGTCTGTGGGAATCGCTCAAGCGTGAGCCGTTTGTGAATTCACTGGGTGCTGTCACCGGCAACCAAGCCATGCAGCAGGCTCGCGCCGGGCTGAACGCGATCTATCTCTCGGGCTGGCAGGTCGCGGCGGATGCCAACACCGCGGGCGCGATGTATCCCGACCAGAGCCTGTATCCGGCAAATGCCGGGCCAGAGCTTGCACGCCGCATCAACCGCACCTTTCAGCGCGCGGATCAGATCGAACATTCGGAAGGCGGCGCCAAGCGCGACTGGTTCGTGCCGATCGTTGCAGACGCCGAGGCAGGCTTCGGCGGACCGCTGAACTCCTTCGAGATCATGAAGGCCTATATCGAGGCGGGCGCGGCTGGTGTTCATTTTGAGGACCAACTCGCGTCCGAGAAGAAGTGTGGCCACATGGGCGGCAAGGTGCTGATCCCGACCGCGGCGCACGAGCGCAACCTGATTGCGGCGCGGCTTGCGGCTGACGTCTGCGGCGTGCCTTCGCTGGTGCTGGCACGCACGGATGCGGAAAGCGCCAAGCTTATCACCTCCGATGTTGATGAACGCGACCGCGAGTTTCTGACCGGCGAGCGGACAGCCGAGGGTTTCTATCGTCTCAAGCCGGGTACTGGCCTCGCTCATTGCATCAAGCGCGGTATTTCGTTCGCGAAATATGCCGATCTGCTGTGGTGGGAGACCTCGACACCGAACCTCAAGGAAGCGAAGGAATTTGCGGAAGCGGTGCGCAAGGTCTATCCGGACAAGATGCTCGCCTACAATTGTTCGCCGTCCTTCAACTGGGAAGCGAATATCGACAAGGCGACCATCGCCAGATTCCAGCGCGAGATCGGCGCGATGGGTTACAAGTTCCAGTTTGTCACGCTGGCGGGCTTCCACTCGCTCAATCACGGCATGTTCGAACTGGCGCGCGGCTACCGCACCGAAGGCATGGCAGCCTACTCACGCCTCCAGCAGGCGGAGTTCGCCTCCGAAGCGCACGGCTATTCGGCGACGCGTCACCAGCGCGAAGTCGGCACCGGCTACTTTGATCTGGTCTCGACCACGATCTCGAATGGCCAAAGCTCCACCACGGCGCTCGCCGACTCCACCGAGGCGGCGCAGTTCAAATCTCATGAGCGTCCACACATTCAGGCCGCTGAATAGAAGGAGGTTACCATGCCAGGTTCTCATTATTGGGTTGTCGGAGGTGAGTTCGGCTCATTGAACTTTCACAATCTGGTGCAGGGGACAGCGCATGTCGAGGGACCGTTTGCCTCCCGCCGCGAGGCCGAGGACAAATGGCGCGCAATCTCCGAACAGAATCGCTATCGCTGCAATGTGCGCTTTTCGATCGTCGAGGAGCCGCAGCGCATGAACGCGTAAACATCCTTTCCCAGGGTGAGGCGCAACTGCGCGTCGAACTCGCGACTGACCCCGCCCCTTAAAAGGCGGGGTTTTTTCTGATGCCGGCTGAATCGATGGTGAAAACCCACCGTTTCCGAGACGACTTTCGGAAGGCTGTAGCGGGCGGTTTTGGTTACTGCTAGGTTAACCCTATGGGTATCAGAGGATGACCGCATGGCGGATCAGGGTCTCGACGGAGCGGCAAGGAGTCCTGGGATAGGAAGTCTGCGCGCTGCACTGCACAAGGCACGGATCGAGGCGGCGGACCGCACCGGGGTCGTGGTCGATCTGCGCGATGCAGAAGCCGCACGGCTCGAAATCCTCAACGAGGCGCTCGACCAACTCTTTACCGAGATTCCGCCTGGCGTCGATCTGTTTGATCGCGGCATCAGCCAGGGCGACACGCCGCGCCTATGGATCGATTCTATCGCCCATGTCGCGATGGGGCGCGACAAGCGGATTTACCGTTTCGTGCAGGACACCCGATTCGGCCGCGCGGTGCTCGCCGAATCACATGACGTACCGGTGATGATCGATGCCATCACCGATTACATCGCCCGCCGGATCATCGAGCGCGACCGTGCGCTGGTCTCGGCGCTGCCGACCGACATCGCTGCGCCGGTTCGAAGCGCGACCGTGACGGCGAAGCCTGCCAGCCGGTTCTGGCCGTTCGTGCTCGGCATCGTCATCGGCATGGCGGGGCTGTTCGGCATCGCGCTGCTCGCGGCGCTGCGGAGCATGTGAGCTAGCCGAGCCGTTCGTTTTTCAATTCCACAATGCTATCCGCGGCGCCGCCGAAGCCGCGCACACGGCGCGTGATGTTCCATTTGCCGCCATGATCACTCTCAATTGAAATGAGCTGATATGCCGCCGGCTGGTGGTGGCCGCCGAACGAAGCCGATGCAGACGGAACGCCGAGCGAGGCGAAACGCCCTCGGTCTCCTTCAAACCAGACGGTAGCGTGACGATGATCGTGCCCGTGCAACACCAGATCAACGCCATGATGTTTGAGAATATCGATCAGCGCAGGCGCGTCGGTCAGGCGTGCGCTCCATCGTTCGCGGGCTGAACGCAGCGGATGGTGAACGAGAATGACGCGGCATAGCGGCTCGGCTTGAATTTGCGACAGCATCCCCTCGAGGCCCGCGAGTTGCGCGCGGCCGATCCGCCCCGTTGCCATGAACGGCGCGCTCGGCACCGCTGTGGTCAGGCCGATCAAGGCGACTGGCCCGCGGCGGCGCAAATAGGGAAAGCCAACTTCCGTCTCATCGTCGCCGCGCATGTAGTCGGCCCATGACAGTGCGAACTGGCTGCGTGCCTCGCGCGCGTAGGCGTCGTGATTGCCCGGCACCAGCGAAACGTCATGCGCGGAGCCAACACTCTCCAGCCAGGTGCGTGCCTGGGTGAATTCTGCCGGAAGTGCGACATTGACGAGATCGCCCGTCACCGCGATGTGATCGGGATTGTGCGCGTGAAGATCGGCCACAAGCTGCGCCAGCACGTCGCGCCGATGAATCATGTGGCGTCGGCGTTTCCAGTTTGCGTAACCGATGACGCGCTTGCCGAACAACTCGGCGAGCCGCGCCGGGGGCATTGGCCCGAGATGCGGATCGGACAGATGAGCGAGGGTGAAACTGCTCACGTCAGGCGCTTCCGATCAGGATGCCGGCGAGGAACACAAGCGTGCCGCCGACTGCGATCTGGAATGTAGCCCGTAGCCATGGCGTGTCCATAAAGCGATGGCGGATCCACGAAATCAGTGCCAGCTCGATCACCACGACGATCACCGCAAGCGTGGTGGCGATGGCGAAGTCGGGAATGAGGTAAGGCAGCGTATGACCGAGGCCGCCGAGCGTGGTCATAAGGCCGCAGACTGTACCGCGAATCCACGGCGAGCCGCGACCGGTCAACGCGCCGTCGTCCGACAGCGCTTCGGCAAAGCCCATCGAGATGCCGGCGCCGACCGAAGCCGCGAGGCCGACCAGAAACGTCGCGAATGGCTGATGGGTGGCGAAGGCGGCGGCGAACAGAGGGGCTAGCGTCGAGACCGAACCATCCATCAGCCCGACCAGACCCGGCTGGACGTATTGCAGCAGGAAGGCACGGCGCTGGGTCTCAGTCTCAGTGGTGATTGCTTCGCGGGTGAGATGCCGCTCGGCCAACTCCTTGGCGCGCACCTCGTGGCGGTCTTCCTCTTGGACGAGGCTAAGCAGCAGGGTGCGGATGGATTCATCACGCGCGGCAGCGGCTGCCTTGCGGTAGAATTCCGCGGCTTCGGTCTCCATCTGGGTGGCGTATTTGCGCACCACGCTGAGGCCGAGCGGACGCATCAGCCACAATGGCTTGCGCTTGATGAAGCCGGAAACGTCTTCCCGCCGGACCAGCGGCAGATGCTCCCCAAACTTCTCCCGGTAGAGTTGAAACAGGCGATCCCGGTGGCCAGTTTCTTCCTTGGCCATTTCAGAAAAGATCGCCGCGGAGGCCGGAAACTGTTCAGCGAGGGTATCGGCGAATCCATGGTAGATACGGCTGTCGTCCTCTTCATTGGAGATGGCGAGCGCCAGCATCTCGCGCTCCGTCAGATCCTCGAATTTTTTCATCGCAAGGCATCCCTGAGCCGGACAATGGGAACCGTTGTGACAAGCAGGCTGCCGTGGCGCAAGCAGCAAGACGTAAAAGGTTGCAGATGGTCTCCAGTCCCAGGGTCGCCCGATGAGCTTCCAGTCGCTGCGGCTGACATTCGAGCCGGTCATCCGCCGCGTGTTTCATTTTTATGCGCGGTTCGCGCGCGGCATGACACTCGGTACCCGCGCGGTGGTACTCGATGGCAAGGGGCACGTCTTTCTGGTCAAGCACAGCTATGTCGCCGGATGGCATCTGCCGGGTGGCGGGGTTGAAACCGGCGAGACAATTCCCGACTCGCTGCGGCGTGAACTTCACGAGGAGGGCGGCATCGAACTGACAGGTGAGCCGCATCTGCATGGTATCTATTTCAACCGCCGTGTCTCGCGCCGCGATCATGTCGCTGTCTATGTCGTGCGTGACTTTCATCAGGAGCGAATGCCCACGCCAAATCACGAGATCATCGCCTGCGGTTTCTTCGATCCGGCCGATCTGCCGCCCGACACCACCCGCGGCACGCGGTTAAGGATTGCCGAGGTGCTCGAAAACGAGACGATTCCTGTGGATTGGAGTTAACCGGAAAGGGTCAAGTCGTCTGCGGCAGGAAACTGGCGGATAGACCGGCGGCGCGGCAAGTGCTATTCGCGCGGGCGATGACCGATCTCTCCCTGACCATCCTGGCCGAGACGCCAAACGACGCCCAGGCGATCGAGCGGCTACACCAGCGCACCTTCGGCCCCGGCCGTTTCGTCCTCAGTGCCTACCGGCTGCGCGAGCATGTCGATCATCTGCTTGAGCTATCGTTCACCGCGCGTATTGGCACGCTGCTGGTCGGCTCGGTGCGCCAATTGCCGATCTGTATCGGCGACACACCAGCGCTGCTGCTCGGGCCGCTGACCGTCGAGCCACCATTCCGGGCGCGGGGCATCGGGCGAGCGCTGATGGATCACGCGCTGAACCAGGCGAAAGCAAGAGGCCATCGCCTCGTCGTGCTGGTCGGGGATGAACCCTATTACGGCCGCATGGGCTTCAAGCGGATTCCGAACGGCGTCACCGCGATGCCGGGCCCGGTGGACCCGGCGCGGCTTCTGGTTCGCGAACTGGTGGACGGCGCCTTCGAAGGCGTGTCCGGCGCGATCCGCCCAGACTGGAATTACCTGCAGGCCTAAATCTTTCGTCATTGCGAGGAGCGTCAGCGGCGAAGCAATCCAGTTAAGGCTGGATTGCTCGGCTGCGCTCGCAATGACGAATTGCCGCTCAATACTTGATATTCGCGAACAGCCGCACGCCGAGCCCCGGCAGCAACACCTCGTCCTTGGTGTAGGACACCGCGTTGCGGATGTCCTCGTTCAGCAGATTGTCGCCGACGATGCCGACACGCAATTCTTGCGCACCCCACCAATCCGTTTTGGTCAGCTTGGTGGTGTAGCTCAACTCGGCCTTCAGGCGGTTGTAACCCGGCGTCGATGTTTCGATGCCGCCGATATCGTTCTGGGCGAAGGCATGGAGCAGGTTGACGCGCGCGAGCCAGTTGGCGTCGCGATAATAGACGCCGCCGCCGAGCCGTTGCGGCGGAATGCGTGGCACGTTGCTGCCGTCGTCGAAGGTCGCGCGGACAATGTCGTATTGTCCTTCGATGCCGAACTGGCCGAACCACAGCGGCATTACGTCGTACTGGAACTGGAATTCCGCGCCCCGGAAGTGGGCGTCGCGCTGCGAGTAGATCGCCTGATTGAGTTCGAGGCTGTTGTTGGCAACGCACGCGGTGCCGTCGCAGGTGTTGCCGGTCAAGTTGCGGTAGATGAAGCCGTTGAAGTGCGTGTCGTAGCCGGTCAACTCAAACCGGAATGGGCCGGTGTTCTTGCGCAGGCCGATCTCGACCGATTTCGCAGTTTCGATCTTCAGGTTCGGATTGCCGATGTCGAACGTGACTGTCGCATCATGGCTGCCGCGCGAGAATAGTTCGGCGGGCTTTGGCGCGCGCTCGGTGTATTGCCCGGTGACGCTGGCGACGAGGCCGTAGGGCAGGTTCTGGATCAGGCCGACGCTGCCGCTCGCGGGGTTGAAGTTGAGATTGCGCGCAACCGCTGGTCCAATCGCGGAGGTGTCGTTGAACAATTCAGGTATGAAGGAGAACGACGAGCCCGACAGGTTGACGTGCTCGACGCGGCCCGCGACCTGCGCCTTGGTGGTGTTGCTGAAGGCGAATTCGTTGAACGAGTAACCGGCGATGCGGGTGTTGCTGTTCGGATCCCACAGCCCATTGAACGGACTGCCGATGTCGTCCGGGCTCGGCGCGGTCAGGTCCTGATGCGATGCCTGGACGCCGAGCGCCGACGTCATCGCCGCGTATTTCAGGTTCACCGGCGCGAATTGCACCTCGACGCGGCCTTCCTGCTCCTTGTTGGTGAAGGTCTGGCGCACGCCGTCGGTGCCGTTGTCGTCGCTCAGGCCCAACTCGTTGTGCTTGTAATCGGTCGCGCCGACCCAGAAACGGATCGCGTCAATCGCTGCAGCGTCGGGACGATACTCGCCCTTGGACGTGAACTTGGTTTGCTTGGCGTCGATGCGGGTGTTGTGCTCTTCGCCATCGATGCCGGGGATATGATAGAGCGAATTGTTCTGCTGGATCGCAGCGCCGATGTAGCCGCCGGTGAAGAAGTAGGTGCCGCCGACCGACCCGCCGTAGGAATGCGTGCCGGTATTCGCCTGCGTGCCGTTGAAGGGCCGCGACGGATCGAAGCGGTAAGGCGAATTCGGAATCGCGTAATTGTCGGTCTTGCGGTCGAACCCGTCGGCATGGATCGCGAAGTTGCTGCTCGCGGCGTCCAGCAGCACCGCGCCTTCGCGGCCGTTGTCGACGCTGGAATAGCCAGTACGGGTTTCGAAATTGCTGCAATAGCCGGAGCCTGAGGGCGCTTTCACGTCATAGCCCCACGTCTGCGCGGGTGAGACGGGATTGCACGGCAGCGCATCAGGAATGCGGTTGTTGGTGGCGCTGACCACGCCGCCGATGGCGGTCGAGCCGTAGCGCAGCGTCGCCGGGCCGCGGATCACTTCGATCTGATTGGTGGTGAGCGGATCGATCGGCACGAAATGATCCTCGCCGAGATCGGATGCGCCGTTGCTGCCGATGCCGTTCTCGACGATGCCGACGCGATTCATATCGAGGCCGCGAATGATCGGGCGGCTCGAAGCGCCGGGCGCGAACGACGAGCCGGTGATGCCGGGTTTGTCGTTCAGAAGGTCGCCGAATGTCTGCGCGCCGCTGCGACGGATTTCTTCGTTCGGCACCACGGTGACGGTCGCGAACTGGTCGGTGACGATCGGTAGCGTGCCCTGCGATGGCGCAGGTGCGGCTTGTGCAACCGCTGGCGTGGTGGGCTTGTCTTTCGGCTTGCCGTGATTCCGCGCGACACCGCTGCCGCGCCTCGCCGCGACAACGGGACGATGCCTGTGATGATCTATCGGGCTTGGCGCGTGCACCATGATTTCCGGAAGCACCGTGCTGCCCGAAGGAGGAGCAGGCGCGAGTGCCGGCGACGGAGTGGTCGCAGGCGGTGTGGCCTGTTGCGCCTGGACGGGCAGGCTGAACACGGCAAGCGAGATCGCCGAGGCGCTGGCGAGGCAGGCGCGGAGGAGAGAACGGGACATTGTGCGTTTGATCCTGACGCCGCAGGTTGCTCAGGGTGAGCAGCCGCGGATTGAACGGAGAGCCGGCCATTGGGACGAATGGCCGAGACGGACGGTTCAGATCAGGAGGAGAGGCGGGCCGCGCGAGTGAAAGGCTCCGGTACGCGCGCGCGGCGCGATTTTCAGGCCGAGCGGCGTGAAAGCGACAGCCGAGAACGAGGCGGGAAGCGACAGAGTGGGGGCTGCCGCATGCAGGCCGCTCGCGGCCATCGCGGTGGTGACGCAGATCGCGCAGACCGCGTCGGCGGCATCGTGGTGGCCCGAGGTGCCGTCAGCGGAGGAATTGGCGGCGATCTGGGTCGCATCTACCGACCATGCGGCGACGTGGGTGTGGCTGAACGACAGCCCGATCTGCATTGCCAGCGCGAACAGCGCCAGCAACGACAGCCGTTTGGCTTTCGACCGGACCCAGGCCATGACTGACGAATTCCCCACGCCGGAGCTTCAGGCCACCGGATGTTACAATATAACATTGGAGGCTCGGAGGATGTCAATCCACCCCGGAATACTATCCTCAGAGCGTGGCGGAGTGTGGTTCTGCCGTCACCGCCCCTCGCGCATCCAGGTTGCAGCGAAAGCGCCGAGCAAGAGAAGGAGCCCGATCAAGCCCGCGAACACGGGGAAGGCGCCAATACCACGCACCACGCTGGCGTCCCGCATCTTCAGGCCGAGCCAACTGGAGCCCTCGAACACGGTCGAGCCGTGGATCGGCAGGATGCGCGGCAGTTCGACGGTGCCCGATTCCGAAATTCGCCGTGTGTCGCCGCCGGTCGCTTTCGTCAGAGGTGCGAGTGTCTGCGTGGTCGAAGTGACTTCAGAGAATTCCTTCGGGTTGGCGGGGCCGACGCTGATGAGTGCCTTCAGGGCGCCATCGGTCGCCTGCCACAGGCCGAGTTCATCGGCGCCCAGGGTCGCACGCCACAGGCCGGGTTCGCTCTGCGCAAGCGTAACCTCGCGAGTCTTGCCCGAGGGCGAGGTCACGATCACGGGCTTCACCGTGTCGGCCATGGTCTGGCGGGTGACGACGAGGTTGCGTCCTTGGGTTTTCAACCGCAGCGCTTCCTCGTCAAGTTCGGGCTGCTTCATCAGCCAGTGCGACAGCCGCCGCAGCAGGTCGAGGTGTGGGCCGCCGCCTTCATAGCCGCGCGACCACAGCCAGATCTGGTCCGAGAGCAGCAACGCGACGCGGCCTTCACCCTGCCGCGACAGCAGCAGCAGTGGTTCGCCGTCGGCACCTTCCATGACAGGAGGCACGGTTGGATTGCGGGTATCGACAATCCGGAAGAAGCGGCCCCAATGCGGCGGGTTGCTCGCCGAACCCTCCAGCCCGCGCGTGACGGGATGACGCTTGCCGGTCTCGGTCAGGCGCGCATGGAACGCCTTCTCGGTGACGCCGGTAGGCTCGGCGGGCAGCACTTCATCGAGTGGGGTGCGCCAGATGCTGGTCTGGCTCGCATAGTCCGGCCCGGCCGCCACAAGGACCGCGCCGCCGTTCTTCACGTAACGCGTGATGTTGTCGAAATAGGCAGTCGGCAGAACACCTTGCCGCGCATAGCGGTCGAAGATGATGAGCTGGAATTCGTTGATCTTCTGCTGGAACAGTTCGCGAGTCGGGAAGGCGATCAGCGACAATTCGTTGATCGGCGTGCCGTCCTGCTTCTCCGGCGGACGCAAAATGGTGAAGTGCACCAGATCGACGCTGGCGTCGGACTTCAAGAGGTTGCGCCAGGTGCGCTCGCCCGCATGCGGTTCGCCCGAGACCAGCAGCACGCGCAGCTTGTCGCGCACGCCGTCGATTGACACCACGGCGCGGTTATTAACCGGCGTCAGTTCACCCTCGAGCGGGGAAGCCTCGATCTCGACGATGTTCTGCCCGGCGTGTGGAATCTCGAGCCGGATGCGCCCGGTCTCGCCGCTCGTCAGCGTGCGGCGGCTCAGGACTTCTCCGTCGCGCCGGATGGTGACTTCAGCGCGCTGGTTGGTCGCGCCCTGATCGTCGAGCTTGAAGGTGATGGTCTGCGCCTGTCCGACGATGCCGAAGCGTGGCGCCGAGATAATGGCGATGCGGCGGTCACGCTCGCCGGAGTGTCCACTGATCAGTGCATGAACAGGGGCCTGGAAGCCGAGCGTCGCGGCACTGGCCGGGATGTCGTGCACCCGCCCGTCGGTGATGAAGAATGCTCCCGCGATGCGGTCGGTCGGAACGTCGGAAAGGGTGGCCGAGAGTGCGGAGAACAGCTTGGTGCCGTCGGTCTCGCCATCCGCCTGTCCGGCGTCGGCTACGCGGACGTCGAGGCCCTTGATGGCGCGCAGCTTCTCAAGCAGCGCGTCGCGCGCCTCGTCGGTCTGCTTCGCGCGGTCGCCGAAACTCTGGCTCGGACTCTTGTCGACGATGACGGCGGCGACCGAGGGCAGCGGTTCTCGCGATTCACGGGTGAAGGAGGGATTGGCGAGCGCCAGCAAGACCATCGCCAGCGCCGCCGCGCGCCACAACGCGCCGCGTGCGCGCCGCAGCAGCGAGATGGCTGCGATCAGGAGCATGGCCGCTAGCCCGAGCCACAGCACGAGGGAGGGGACAAGCGGAGTGAAGGCGATGCCGTATTGTGTCATTGCCCGAGCCTTTCGATCAGAGCAGGGGCATGAACCTGATCGGCCTTGTAGTTGCCGGTCAGCGTGTACATCACGATGTTGGCGCCGGCGCGGAAGGCGAATTCGCGCTGGCGCGGCTCACCCGGCGTCAGCGGCAGCATCGGCTGGCCGTCGGGCCGCAGCGCCCATGCACCGGCGAGATCGTTCGAGGTGATAATGATCGGCGAGACGCCGTCACCGCCTCGCGCCGGGCGTTCCGCGCCGTCATCGTCGCCCTCGCGCGGCAGCGCCTCGACCCAGGTCTGGCCGGTGGTGAAGCGGCCTGGGAAGTCGCGCAGCAGATAGAAGGTTTTCGTCAGCACATGCTCGCGCGGCACCGGCTCCAGTTCGGGAATATCAAGCGATGACAAAATCTGCCGCAGCGCCAGCATGCCGGGGGTCTGCGATTCTCCGTTCGAGGTCGGCGGCGCATCGATCGCGTCGCGGGTGTCGAACAGCACCGTGCCGCCGTTCTTCATGTAGGCGTCGATCTTGTTGATCGCCTCCTGCGAAGGCTTCGGCGCATCCGCGATCACCGGCCAGTAGATCAGCGGGAAGAATGCGAGTTCGTCCTTCGCCGGATCGACGCCGATCGGATCGCCAGCCTCCAGCGCTGTGCGCTGCGCGAGGAACAGCGACAGGCCGGACAGCCCGGCCTTGACGATGTTATCGACCTCGGCATTACCGGTGATGACGTAGGCAAGATGCGTCTGCGACACTGCCTTGATCGCGAAATCGTCTTTTGCGGCGTTCGATGCCGCCGCAGGCTTTGCAGGTGAAGTTTGCGCGTGAAGGTCGTGCGGCATACCCATGCTCAACAGAGCGGCGAGCACGAGCGCGGCCGCAGCGCTGCGCCGCCGCAGCAATCCGGCGATAGCGCCGCCGAGGATCGCGACAAGGATTGCGTCAACGACGAACAGTAGCAATGCGAGCGAGAGCAGGGTACCGCGCAGGTCGCGCGGTTCGGCGTTAGTGTAACTTGCGCGGGTCGCAGTGAGCGATGATGTGTCGAGTGGCGTCAGACGGTCGGTCGCCGCCAGCGTGTTGACCGCGACAGGACCGTCAACCGGGCCGTAGAAGCCCGGCGGGTGATCGAGGCTGGCGTGGCCGCGATAATCGGTCTTCACCGGCTTGGCGGTGGAGGGCGGTGCGGTGAAGGCACCGAAGCCGTCAAGCACGCGGGTTGGCGCGACCGTCTCGATCTTGGTCTCGGGTGTCTGGCTGCCTCCCGTAGCGTCGGCATAGCCCGCCATGTCGACGACCCGGCGCAACATTTCGACGAACGTGCCGGACAGCGGCAGATCCGACCAGCGGGTGTCGCCGCTGATGTGAAACAACGCGAGCACACCCTTGCCACGCCGCTCTCCTGTGACGAGCGGCGTGCCGTCGGCGAGCGAGGCCCAGGTCTTCGAGGCCAGCGCGGGATCGGGGTCGGCGAGCACCTGCCGCGTCACGGTAACATCGTCGGGTACCGGCAGACCGGCGAATGGGCCGTCGGCGGTGAAGGCTGCAAGATGTTGCGGCTTTTCCCATGTCAGCGTGCCGCCGAGGCTGCGGTTGCCACGCCGCAGCTTGACGGGCACCAGATCATCGTCGCCTGCAGCGAGGCGCGGCCCCGCGAAGCGCACCAGTACGCCGCCTTGTGCAATCCAGTCTTCCAGCCGTTCGTGCAGTTCAAGCGACAGCGTGCCGACATCAGCGAGGATCAGGATCGGCAATTTCTGGTCGAGCAGTTGCTTGATGGCATCGTCAGGGGCGCTGCGCTCGGCATTGCGCACGTCGGCGAACGGCGCCAGCGCCTTGGTGAGGTAGAACGTGGTCGCGAGCAGCGGCTGCGAAATATCTGAGCTTGCACCGGACACGATGCCGATGGCGCGTCGCCGCCAGCGCTTGTCGAGCAACTGCACCGCGCCCGCGGAACGCTCACCCGCGATCTCGAGCCGCGCGATGTCATTGCGCAGTTCAACGGGGAGATCGAACGCTGCTTCTGTCTCGTGTCCGGTTGCATTGAAGGTGAAGCGTGTCTCACCAATCAGCGCGCCCTTCCGGTCGAGCGCGCGCACGATGCCGGACTCGGCGCCGCCCGTAGCGCGCAGCACCTTCACGGTCATCTTCGCGGCGGCGTTTTCGGCGGCGGCAAGCGCACGGGTCGGCGGCGTGCCGCCCTCATAGATCGTCAGCCCGCGGTTGCCGATGGCGTCATGCAGGCCGCTCACGAAGTCCGCGCCGCGTCCGCTATCGATGCCGTCATTGAGCCAGACGATGGAGGCGTCGCCGATCTCGTCGAGAAAGCGTCTGATCAGCGGCAGCGTGGCGCTGCGGTCGATGCCGTAGGGTTTCGGCGCCAATTGACGAAGCGCCACGCGCGCCGTGCCTGCCGGCATGAGGCTGATATCACGGGCAGGCTCGGACAATGGCACCATCGCCACCGCGCGGCGGGTAGCGTTGGCCTGCGAAATCAGTTCGTCGGCGGAACGAATGCGTGCGTCCCAGCTTGCGGCCGCGCTCCAGCCATCGTCGAGCAGGATCACGAGAGGACCAGATGATGCGCCGGCGCCACCTTTCGGATTCCATATCGGGCCTGCGGCGGCGAAGATTACAAGACCGGCGGCGAGCAGCCGTAACGCCGTCAGCCACCACGGCGCGCGCGACGGCGTCTCCTCGCGAGGCTTGATGTCGAGCAGGAGCCGCGTCGGCGGAAAGTCCACCTTCATCGGGCGCGGTGGAATCACACGCAGCAGCCACCACAGCGCCGGGAGGGCGATCAGCCCCGCGAGCAGCCATGGTTCAGTGAAGGAGAGCGGCAACCCGTTCATGCCGGCCATCCCGATCTGGCGTTACCTTCGCGCGACGCGGCGAGCGCCTGATGCAGATACAACAGCAACTCGGCGGCGGAGCGGTCGGTGCGATGGGTGGAGAACAGCCAGCCGCGTCGCGTAGTTTCGGCGCGAATGCCGTCGCGGTGCTGCGCGAGCTTGGCGGTGTAATCGTCCTTCCAGTTCTGCGCGCGCCCCGCGACGATGGCGCCCGCGCCTTCAGGTTCGTTGAACTCAATACGGCCGGAATAGGGGAAGGTTTCCTCCGCCGGATCGACGATCTGCAGCAGTACGCCGCGCGCGCCGGAGGCCGAGAGACTTGCGATCATCGCCGCAATCTCGTCGAGCGGAGACCAGAAATCGGACAGCACCACAACTTCAGCGAGCGAGGCAGGCACGAAAGTCGGCGGCAGGCTGTCGCGTGTCGCGGCATCATGCAGCAGCACCTGTGCCATCCGGTCGATGATGCCGCGGCTTGCGCTCGGGGGCATCAGGCTGGGAATGCCGACGCGCTCGCCGCCTGCGACCAGAAGTTCGGCCAGCGCGAAGCTCAGCACGATGGCGCGTTCGAGCTTGCTGTCGCGCGCCTCTTTTGATGCAAAGGCCATCGAGGCGGAGCGGTCCGGCCAAAGCCACACCGTATGCGCGGCCTCCCATTCCCGCTCGCGCACATACAAATGGTCGTCACGCGCCGATCGCCGCCAGTCGATGCGCTGCGCGGCTTCACCGGAAACGAAGCGACGATACTGCCAGAAGTTCTCGCCGGTGCCGGCGCGCCGCCGGCCATGCAGGCCGTGGATCACGGTCGCGGCGATGCGCCGCGCTTCCAGCACGAGGCGTGGCATCGACGCGGCGAGCGAACGGCTTTCGCCATCGGCACGCCGGATCGCTTCGATTTCTGTGAGCGCTGGTTTGAGGGCCGCGGCCATCAACCGATCCGTGCCTTCAGCCGCCCGATCACGCCGGAGACGGTTTCGCCTTCGGCGCGGGCGGAGAAGGTCAACGCCATGCGATGCTTCAAGACCGGCTCGGCGAGTTCGAGCACGTCGTCAATCGAGGGCGCCAGACGGCCGTCGAGCAGCGCACGGGCACGCACCGCGAGCATCAACGCCTGGCTTGCGCGTGGACCGGGTCCCCATGCGATCGATTTTGCAGCGTCGCCGCCATCCTCGCCGGGGCGTGCGGAACGCACCAGCGTGAGGATCGCCTCGACCACGGAATCGCCAACCGGCAAACGGCGCACCAGCCGTTGCGCGGTGATGAGCGTATCGGCGGTCATCGCCGCCTTCGCCGTCGCCTGCTCGGCGCCAGTGGTATCGAACAGAATTTTACGTTCGGCGTCGCGGTCGGGATAGCCGACATCGATTTCCATCAGGAAACGGTCGAGTTGTGCTTCCGGCAGCGGATAGGTGCCCTCCTGCTCCAGCGGGTTCTGTGTGGCGAGCACGTGGAACGGTGACGGCAGGTCGTGCCGCGCACCCGCGACGGTGATGTGCTGCTCCTGCATCGCCTGCAGCAGCGCTGACTGCGTGCGCGGCGAGGCGCGATTGATTTCGTCGGCCATCAGAAGCTGGGCGAACACCGGGCCGGCGATGAAACGAAACGAGCGCCTGCCTGCCGTGCTTTCATCAAGCACTTCCGTGCCGAGAATGTCGGAGGGCATGAGGTCGGGTGTGAACTGCACGCGCTTGGCGTCCAGCCCGAGCGTGACGCCCAGCGTTTCGACGAGCTTGGTCTTGGCAAGTCCGGGCACGCCGATCAGTAGCGCATGGCCGCCTGCCAGAATCGTCACCAGCGCGTTGTCGACCACGCGCTCCTGGCCGAAGATCACGGTGGAGACGGCCTGACGCGCGGCGCGGATGCTGCCCGCCAGTTGCTCGGCGGAGCGAACGATCACGTCTTCGAGCTTTTCGACATCTGCGCTGTTCATTCCTGCTCCTTGGCGCGTCATTCGCGGATTGGATGATGTTAGCCCTGGCTTCGCGAAACGGTCTGTCCGCGCGGCCTGATGCTCTATTTTAACGACCCAGTAGCGGGACATCCATCACGTTGCATCGATTGGCCGTGAACGCATGGATATGGAAAATCGTGCCTAAATCGTGCCAGACTGTTCACGGTCAGGGATAACCATGGCGAAGCGAGGGCAGGTGGAACAACCAAAGGCTGCCGATCATCCGCTCGATACACTGGCGTCGGCGGCACAGCGCGTTAATGCATCCGGCCTGCCGCCGGTGGAACGGTGGAATCCGCCGTTTTGCGGCGATCTCGACATCCGCGTCGCCTCGGACGGCACCTGGTTTTACCTCGGCAGCCCGATCGGACGTCCCGAATTGGTGCGGCTTTTCTCCAGCGTGCTGAAACGCGAGGGCGACCGCTATTTTCTGGTCACGCCGGTGGAAAAAGTTGGCATCGTCGTTGACGATGCGCCGTTTCTCGCCGTCGAAATGAGGACAAGGGAACAGGACGGATTCTCCATTTTGTCGTTTCGTACCAATGTCGGGGAGTGGATCGATTGCGATGCCGCCCACGGGCTGCGTTTCGAGGATGCGGCAAGGGGCGGCCTTGCGCCCTATCTGCATGTCCGTGCAGGCCTGTGGGCAAAGCTGTCACGGCCGCTATATTATGAACTGGTCGATCTCGGTGAGATTCGTCAGATCGGTGGTGAGGAGGTTTTTGGCGTGGCGTCGAATGGTGCGTTTTTCGCAATCGCCGATGCCGCGCAGTTGAAGGGCTCAGCTTGAACGACAGCTTTCTGAAAGACAAAGCGGGCGCCTACGCGCTTCCGGTTCCGCACCGCGCTTCGATTGATATGGGATCGGCGGAGTTCTTCAAGCGCGCCCGCGCGCAACTGAATTTCGAGGTGCCCCCCGCATTGTCGGACCCCAGCATCGTCGCCAAGACCGGCGACCGCGGCACCGACTGGATGCTGGAAATCGTCGCACGCGAGAAACCGATCCGGCAGGCAGCCGTGCTGATCGGCATCGTCGAGCGCGAGAGGCCGTCCGTCCTGCTGACCACGCGTGCCGGGCATCTCGCCGACCATCCCGGACAGATTTCGTTTCCCGGAGGCAAGATCGACCCGCAGGATACGTCCCCGATGGAAGCAGCACTTCGCGAGGCGAAGGAAGAAGTCGGGCTGACGCGCGACTTCGTCGAGCCCGTCGGCTATCTCGATGTCTATTCGACGAGTTTCGGCTTTCGGATTTTGCCGACGCTGGCGCGGATTCGTCCCGGCTTCAACCTCACCATCAATGCCGGGGAAGTAGACGATGCGTTTGAGGTGCCGCTCGCATTCCTGATGGACCCGGCGAACCACAAGCAGGGCACCAAGGAATATCGCGGGAAGCTCCGGTATTTTTATGAGATGCCGTATGAACAGCGCTACATCTGGGGCGCGACGGCTGGCATGCTGCGTGTGCTGTATGAGCGGATCTACACGTCATGATCCGACCACTGCTGACCGAGATCGGGATTTTCCTGATTCCGTTTGCGGCCTATGCGCTGTTCGTTTTTGCAAGCCGTCGCGGCGTGCTGGATCGCTCGTCATGGCCGGTGCGCACAGTCCTGATGCTGGCTGTGGCTGCGTGTTTGCTGGTGATCCTGAGTCTTGTCCTGCTGGCGAACTTTTCCGGCGCGCCGCCGGGCGCCACCTATCGGCCGGCACATATCGAGAACGGCAAGTTTATTCCAGGATCCGATAAATGACCGGATACGCCGCCACCCCGACCGTGACGATCATTGCGGCGTGGCTGACATCCGGCCCTGCGGCGCGAGCGCTCGCGCTTCTGAACGCCAACGGCGAGGAAGCGCGCATCGTCGGTGGTGCGGTGCGCAACGCACTTCTCAATTTGCCCGTCGGCGAGATCGATGTGGCCACCACTGCGTTGCCTGAAGAAGTCGTCCGCCGCGCGCGAGCGTCACGAATCAAATGCGTGCCGACCGGGCTCGAGCATGGCACGGTCACGCTGGTGATCGAAGGCACGCCGATTGAAGTCACGACGTTGCGCGAGGATATCGAGACCTTCGGCCGCAAGGCCAAGGTCGCGTTCGGCCGGGACTGGATGAGGGATGCCGAGCGCCGCGATTTCACAATCAACGGCCTGTCGCTGTCCGCCGATGGCGTCGTGCATGATTACGTCGGTGGTCTTGCCGATATCGAAGCGCGTCGCGTGCGTTTCATCGGCGACCCCGTGCGCCGCATCAGCGAGGATTTCCTGCGCATCCTGCGATTCTTCCGCATCCATGCGGCGTATGGGCAGGGCGAACCTGATCGCGCGGCGATGCACGCCTGCATCGCCGCACGCGATGGGCTGGACTCGCTGTCGGCGGAACGGTTGCGGATGGAAATGCTCAAGCTCGTGGTGGCGAAAGGCGCCGCCGACGCGCTGATCGAGATGGAAGATGGCGGCTTGCTTGGCCGCATCACCGCCGGCGTCAGTTACCATGGCCCGTTCGCGAACATGGTCGAGGCAGAGCGGACGCTCGGTTTCACCGCCGATGCCATCCGCCGTCTCGGTGCGCTGACGGTTGCAACCCCGGAAGATGCCAAGCGGCTGTCGGTGCGATTGCGTCTCTCCAACGCCGAGACCAAGCGGCTGGATTCGATGGGGCATCGCTGGTGGCGGATGCGGGAAATGGACGAGGAGGTGGCGCGCCGCCGCGTCTATCGTCTCGGTGCTGATCGTTATACCGAACGGCTGATGCTGGCCTGGGCGCGCGCGGGGCAGGATTTCGCAGCTCCGCGCTGGCGCGAGCTTGCAACGCTGACGCGGCGCTGGAGCGCGCCGGCATTTCCGCTGAAGGCGGCGGATTTCATCGCACGCGGATTGAAGGAAGGCCCCGCGCTCGGCCACGTCCTGACACTGGCGGAAGACGCGTGGCTGGCGGCGAATTTTCCGCTCGACGCCGCAAGCATCGACGCGATTGCGGGGCAGACGCTGGAACGTTTCCGGCACGATCACCGGCTGTGAGATTTTGATCGGGCCAGCAAAAAGCCCCGGAGCATCGCTCCGGGGCTTTTGTTTCAGCTCAGGTGAGCCGGATCAGTACTTCGCGACCACCGGGCTGCCCCAGTTGAAGCGGTAGACCAGCGAGGTCTGCACGGTCTGGACGTAGGGCTTGAAGGCGACGCCGACGCCAGTAGCCGCACCGGTGGTATCAAACACTTCGCTGGTTTTGCGATTGTATTCGGCCACGCGGTATTCGGTCTTCATGAACCAGCCCGGCGCACTGATACCGAAGATGTTCAGGTCGTTCTCGACGCCGCCACCGATGAACCAGCCATCGCGGTGGCTCTTGCCCGTGCTGCCAATCGCTGTGCCAGTCGCATCGGTGAAAGCGACGCCCTTGAAGTCGGCGTGGCTGTAGCCGACGTTGAAATAGGACAGCGCGTTCGGCGAGATCAGATAGCCGAGGCGTGCACCGGCGGCGTAGTTGGTGTCGTTTTTCAGACGACCCGTTACAACGCCATCCGCCAGCGAGCCGCGGATGTCGCCGAACTGGGCGTCGCCGAAGACACCAACGACCCAGGTCGGATTGATCTGCCAGTCATAACCGCCGCCGACCGTGCCGAAGTAGCCGCGGCCGCCCGTACGGGTGTCGGTGCTAATAGGTATGCCGCCAAACACGGCATGCTGATCGGACGACATCAGGCCGTAGCCGCCGCCGCCCGCGAGGTAGAAGCCGGTCCAGTTGTAGGCGGGAGACCGGGCCGCCTTGGTGTAGAACGGCGTTCCGGCGTCGGTACCCGGTGTTACATGCGAATTGAAGCGATAGACCAGCGAGGTCGACACCGTCTGCACGTAAGGCTTGAATGACATGCCGTCACCAGCAAGAGCGACCAGGCCGGGGGTGTAGAGGTTGTTCTTCCGCTCGTATTCGGTGACGCGGTATTCGGTCTTCATGAACCAGCCCGGCGCCTTGATGCCGAACAAGTTCAGATCGTTCTCGACACCGCCGCCGATGAACCAGCCGTTGCGGTGCGACTTGCCGAGGGTTGAACCGTCATCGAACGTCGAGCCCTTGAACTGGCCGTAGCTGTAGCCGACGTTGAAATAGGACAGCACGTTCGGTGCCACCAGATAGCCGAGGCGGCCACCGGCAGAGTAGGAGGCGTCGTTCTTCAAACGGCCGGAGATGCCGTTGTTCAGATCGATCAGGTCGCCGCGGATGTCGCCCCATTGCGCATCGCCGAACACGCCGACCACCCAGGCCGGGGTGAGCTGGTAATCGTAACCCAGACCGACGGTGCCGAAGTAGCCGCGGCCGCCCATGCGGGTGTCGATCGCGGTGGCAAGGCCACCCGTCGTGGAATGCTGATCGGAGGACATCAGGCCGTAGCCGAAGCCGCCGGACACGTAGAAGCCGGTCCAGTTCGATACCGGCGCCACAACCGGCGCCTTGGTGTAGCGGGCCGCAAGATCGGCCGCGTTGGCGGCGCTGCCCAGAGCGATCAGGGCGACGGTACCCAACAGAAACTTTTTCATGAAAATCCCCAAACCCGGTCCAGAATTGGATTCTGCCCAAAAGCTAAAGGATTTTGCGCAAGCGCGATGTAGCCCGACGGCCACAGTAGGCGGGAAAGCCCGATGGAACCGTGGTTTATGGCCACTTAACTTCGGGCGGCATGGAGGACAGGATCGACTCCACATTGCCTCCCGTCTTCAGCCCGAAGATGGTGCCGCGGTCGTAGAGCAGGTTGAATTCGACATAGCGCCCGCGCCGAATCAGCTGTTCCTCGCGGTCGGCATCCAGCCAGGGAGCCTCGAAGTTGTGCCGCACCAGCTCGGGGTAGATCGCCGCAAAAGTGCGGCCGACATCCTGGGTGAACGCGAAATCGGCATTCCAGTCGCCAGACTCCAGCCAGTCATAGAAGATGCCACCGACGCCGCGCGGCTCCTTGCGGTGGGCGAGGAAGAAGTAATCGTCGCACCATTTCTTGAACTTGTCGTAGGGGGCGACCGCCGTATGGGCATGGCAGGCCTTGCGGAAGGCCTCGTGGAAAGAAATGGTATCAGGGTCTTCCTGGGTCCGCCGCCGGTCGAGCACCGGGGTCAGGTCCGCGCCGCCGCCGAACCAGCGCTTGGTGGTGACGACGAAGCGGGTGTTCATATGGACCGCGGGCACGTTCGGATTCCACGGATGGGCAATCAGCGAAATGCCGGAGGCCCAGAATCGTGGATCGTCAGAAGCGCCGGGAATCTGCGCGCGGAATTCGGGCGCGAATTCGCCGAACACGGTCGAGCAATGCACGCCGACCTTCTCGAACAGCCGTCCACGCATCATCGACATCACGCCGCCGCCGCCGGGTGCGCCGGTGTGGTCGGTGCGCTCCCACGACTTGCGGACAAAGCGCCCTGCCTGATCGCCGTAGAGCGAGGCGGGGGCTTCGTCCTCCAGCCGCTCGAACGAGGCGCAGATGTTGTCGCGCAGCTTTTCAAACCATGCGCGAGCAGAGGTCTTGCGGCTGTCGAGCAGGGAGGCGTCCATGTTCAATCCATCAGTTTGAGGAAGGCCCGAAATAGGTGCAACTCTCGCCACAACTGTCGCGATGGATGCTGACGCGCGTCACATCGCCCGAGCCCTGCACGTTATCCCAGATATAGCGCGACAGATTCTCCAACGTCGGCACGCCGATCGCCTCGATCTTGTTGAGGAATTTGTGGTCGAGCACCTTGCGCACGCCGGCGATCTTTCGCTCCAGCAGGCCGAGGTCCATCACCATGCCGGTTGTAGCATCGGGTGTGCCACGGATCGTCACCTCGGCGCGGAACGAATGGCCGTGGATCTCCTCGCTGCTCTCGCCGAGCGTCGTGCCCTTCAGCGAGTGCGCGGCCTCGAAGTAAAACGATTTAGTCAGTTCCCACATTACGAGCGATCACTCCAACTCATCTGTTCTCTTACCGGATCCCGATGGTCTTGTGGGTTTGTACGCTCAGCCGCCATTGCGGATGGCGCAGACAATAATCGATGGCACGCGCGGTGTTTTGCTCCAGATCAGGTCCGTCCATCGGCTGCAGCAGAAAATGCTGAAACGCCAGCGCGGTGTAATCCTCCGGCGCGTTCTGCAATTGCGGGTAGACCAGCTTCAATTCGTGACCTTGCCGAATCGCAAGTTCGGTGTCGGCCTTGGGGCTGACGCAGATCCAGTCGAGACCGGGCGGGGCAGGGAGTGTGCCGTTCGTCTCTACCGCGACCATGAAATCGCGAGCGTGAAGCGCCCCGATCAAGGCCGCATCGATCTGCAGCATCGGCTCGCCGCCGGTCAGCACCACGAAACGATGATGGCTGTCGGAGCCCCAGGTCGCGGCGATTCGCTCCGCGAGGTCGTCAGCGGTGGCATAGCGTCCGCCGAGCGTGCCGTCGGTGCCGACGAAATCGGTATCGCAGAACTGACACACGGCATCTGCACGATCCTGCTCGCGGCCGCTCCATAGATTGCAGCCCGCGAAACGACAGAACACGGCGGCCCGGCCCGATTGCATGCCTTCGCCTTGCAAAGTCAGGAAAATTTCCTTCACCGCATAACTCACGGCGCATTGTCTCCATTTGTGACAGCATGTTGCGTCTGCCGCAGCGCTTCGCCGAGCGCCATCGCGGCGGTGACGGCGACATTGAGCGAGCGCATGCCCTCCGCGATTGGAATCACCAGCCGATGGTCTGCGCTTGCGGCGACCTCATCCGGTACCCCTGCGCTCTCCCGGCCCAGCAGAAGAATATCAGTATCTTCATAGCGATGCGCCAGATAGGAGGTGGCGCCTTTGGTGGTCAACAGCAACAACCGCCCGCCGTCCGCCTGCTGCCAGGTCCGGAAGGCTGTCCATGACATATGGCGTGATATGGAAACCTGATCGAGATAATCCATTCCCGCGCGGCGAAAATGACGGTCACTGACCGGAAAGCCTGCGGGCTCGATAATATGCGCCTCGACCGCTAGGCACGCGCAGAGACGCAGAATCGTCCCGGTATTCTGGGGGATGTCGGGTTGATACAGGGCGATCCGCATGGAGTGATCAGGTTCGAAAAAAGGAGGTAAAAGCTGCTGCTATGCGCTGAATTTGCGCAACGCACGAGCGGGAGCCGATACCGGGCTTGCGCTCAATCGGCAAGGGTGCCAATAGATCGATTCTAGATCACTTGTTCTGCCCGGCTGAGTAGAACAAGCGAGTTCTGCCCCCGCGAGGCCCGCGGGCACCGGTTTGACGTTTCCGGCGCATTTATCCGCGCAATCCATGGGGTCGTCGGACGGCTGCAGTTCGGAAAGGGTTTGCAAACGTGACTGCTTCTTCTTCGGCACATCCGGCGACGCGCCGTGATTTCCTTTACGTCGCCACCGGCTCGGTCGCGGTCGTTGGCGCGGCCGCCGTAGCCTGGCCGTTCATCTCCCAGATGAATCCGGACGCCTCGACCATCGCGGCTGGTGCTCCGATCGAGGTCGATCTGTCGCCGATCGCCGTGGGGCAGGACATCAAGGTGTTCTGGCGGGGCAAGCCGATCTACATCATGAATCGCACCAAGAAGCAGATCGAGGAGGCGCGCTCGGTGAACGTGGCGAGCCTGCCCGATCCGCAGACGGACCAGTCTCGTGTCAAGCCAGGCCATGACAATTGGCTTGTCGTGATTGGCATCTGCACCCATCTCGGCTGCATCCCGATCGCGTATGAAGGCAATTACGACGGCTTCTTCTGCCCGTGCCACGGCTCGCAGTACGATTCTTCAGGCCGTATCCGCCAGGGGCCGGCACCACTCAATCTGTACGTCCCGCCGTACAATTTCGTTTCCGACACCAAGATCAAAATCGGTTGACGTCAGTCGCCTCCACTTTCCAGGATCGCAACTCATGAGCGGACCCTCTACCTATAACCCGCAAAATCCAACCTTGAAGTGGATTGAGCAACGCCTGCCGATCGGCGGACTTATTCATTCGTCGTTCGTTGCGTATCCGACGCCGCGCAATCTCAACTACTGGTGGACGTTCGGCGCCATCCTTTCGATGATGCTTGCGGTGCAGATCATCACCGGCGTCGTTCTGGCGATGCACTACACGCCGCATGTCGATCTTGCCTTCAAGTCGGTCGAACTGCTCGTCCGTGACGTCAACTACGGATGGCTGCTGCGCTACATCCACTCCAACGGCGCGTCGATGTTCTTCCTCGCCGTCTACATTCACATGTTCCGCGGCCTCTATTACGGGTCGTACAAGGCGCCGCGTGAGGTCCTTTGGATTCTCGGCGTCATCATCTACCTGCTGATGATGGCCACGGGCTTCATGGGCTATGTGCTGCCGTGGGGTCAGATGAGCTTCTGGGGTGCGACCGTCATCACCAACCTGTTCTCTGCGATCCCTTACGTCGGCGACAGCATCGTGACGCTGCTGTGGGGCGGCTATTCGGTCGGCAACCCGACGCTGAATCGCTTCTTCTCGCTGCACTATTTGTTGCCGTTCGTGATCGTGGGCGTCGTCGTGTTGCACGTCTGGGCGCTGCACGTTGCGGGGCAGAACAACCCGGCCGGAGTCGAAGCGAAGACCGAGAAGGACACGGTGCCGTTCACGCCTTACGCGACCATGAAGGACGCGTTCGGCATGGCCTGCTTCCTGCTGTTCTTCGCCTGGTTCATCTTCTACATCCCGAACTACCTCGGCGATCCGGACAATTATACCCCGGCAAACCCCGCCGTGACGCCCGCGCACATCGTGCCGGAATGGTACTATCTGCCGTTCTACGCGATCCTGCGTTCGATCCCGAACAAGCTTGCCGGCGTTATCGCCATGTTCTCGGCCATCATCGTGCTGGCGTTCCTGCCCTGGCTTGACAGCTGCAAGGTACGCTCGTCGAAGTATCGCCCGCTGGCCAAGCAGTTCTTCTGGATCTTTGTCGCAGCCTGTATCGGCCTCGGCTATCTCGGCGCGCAGCCGCCAGAAGGTATCTATGTCATCGCCGGCCGTGTGCTGACGGTGGTGTACTTCGCCTACTTCCTGGTGGTGCTGCCGGTGCTGTCACGGATCGAGACCACACGACCGTTGCCAAACTCGATCGCTGATGATGTGCTCGCCAAGTCCGGCAAGGTTGCTGCGGCTCTCGCGCTGGCGGTTGCCGGTTCGCTGATGATGGGCGGCATGGACAGCGCCAAGGCGGCCGACCACGGCATCAACCCGCCGACGGAGAGCTGGACCTTTGCCGGGCCGTTCGGCAAGTTCGATCAGGGCCAGCTTCAGCGTGGCCTCAAGGTCTACAAGGAAGTCTGTTCGAACTGCCACTCGCTGGACCTGGTGGCGTTTCGCAATCTCGCCGATCCGGGTGGTCCGGGCTATTCGGCGGCGCAGGCGGCCGCCTTCGCGTCCGAGTACAAGATCAAGGATGGTCCGAATGACGCGGGCGACATGTTCGAGCGTCCGGGCCGCGTGGCGGATTATTTCCCTGCGCCGTTCCCGAACGAACAGGCTGCCCGCGCCTCCAACGGTGGTGCGGCTCCCCCTGATTTGTCGCTGATCGCGAAGGCGCGTGGTTATGAACGAGGTTTCCCGCAGTTCGTCTTCGATGCTTTTATCCAGTTTCAGGAGAAGGGGCCGAATTACATCCACGCCATCCTGAACGGCTACAAGGAAGCGCCGGCAGGTTTCAACCTGCCTGAGGGTTCGTACTACAACGCGTACTTCCCCGGCCATTCGATCAAGATGCCGCCGCCGCTGTCCGACGGTCAGATCACCTACGATGACGGCTCGCCGGCTACCGTCGAGCAGTATTCGAGGGATGTTGCAGCCTTCCTGATGTGGACTGCGGAACCCCACCTCGAGGATCGCAAGCGTCTCGGCATGCAGGTGTTCCTGTTCCTGATTGTGCTGTCGGGTCTCTTGTACTTTACCAAGCGCAAGATCTGGGCCGACGCGCACTGAGCGCGACTGCCGTCGTCACAAGATCAAAAGGGCTCCTTCGGGGGCCCTTTTTAATTCTGCAAGGGGCCGCGCATTGAAACCAGCGCGGGTTTGCCTCGTTGCACTTTCGCGCCGCAGGCGGCATTCTCCGCTGCATTTCCGTTGCCATTTCCCGAGGTTTTCATGGGTACCAGCATCAGCTTTTCGCGTCCCGACGGCAAAGAGGCCAGAGGCTATCTTGCCAACGCCGCGTGCGGCAATGCGCCGGGCGTCGTCGTTATCCAGGAATGGTGGGGCCTATCCGAGCAGATCAAGTCGATGACCGATCGCTTCGCGATGGCGGGTTTTGATGCGCTGGCGCCAGACCTGTTCAAGGGGGTCGTGGTGCCCTATCACGATGCTGATGCCGCCGCGAAGGAAATGAATTCGCTGAATTTCATCGAGGCGACCGAGCAGGACGTACGTGGCGCGGTGCAATACCTCAAGCGCAACGGCGCCAAGGTCGGCCTCACCGGCTTCTGCATGGGGGGCGCCATCACTGTCATCGGCGCGGCCAAGATTCCCGAACTGACAGCAGCGGTCTCATTCTATGGCGTACCATCACCCGCAGCGGTCAAACCCGCCGACGTGAAGGTGCCGCTGCAGGGCCATTTTGCCAACAAGGATGATTTCTTCACCCCGCAGGCGGTCAGTGCCTTCGAGGATGGCCTGAAGAAGGCTCGCAAGCCGTGCGAATTTTTCCGTTACGACGCAGACCATGCCTTTGCCAACGAGCAGCGTGCCTCGGTTCATGATCGGCAGGCCTCTGAACTCGCATGGGGCCGGGCGATCGAGTTCTTCAAGAGGCATTTGGGGTAGTCGTCGTGTGGCGGTTTGGAGCCTCCACATATTCAGTCGTCATCACCGGGCTTGTCCCGGTGATCCATGTTTTTGTTTTTGAGTGTCGCGCTTAAGACGTGGATGGCCGGGTCAAGCCCGGCCATGATGACCAGAGCGTTGTTACGCTCCTCTTGACATCCGCCCGTCCGGATGATGATTTGCTGCCCATGATCGCAGCAGCCCGCATTGTCCGTATCTGGTGGCGCACCTTGTAAAAGGTGGCCGGTGCGATTTTGCTTGAAATCATGTCGAGGCCGCCACGCATGGCGGTCTTTTTGTTTGTCCTGTGTGGCGTTCCTTGCCGAAGTCTCTTAAGAGGAACCCATGAACAGAACGGTTTTTTCCCTCCCCGCCGCAGCGAACTATACGACAGCACGAGGCCTTGAGGTCTCGCGGCGGGTCACGTCGTTTTCCGGCGGGCAGAAGCTGGACGCGCTGATTGATCTTCTCGACCGCCGCCGCGGCGTCGTTCTGTCGTCCGGCACCACCGTGCCGGGGCGCTATGAGAGCTTCGATCTCGGCTTTGCCAACCCGCCGCTGCGGCTGGAATCGATCGGTGAAAAATTCTTCATCGCAGCGCTGAACGCTCGCGGCAGGGTGCTGATTGCCTTTCTCGCGACGACGCTGAACGATCCCGCTGTCGCGATCACATCAAGAAAAGCTGACCGGATCGAGGGTCATATCGTGCGCGGCGCGGCGCCGGTGGAAGAGGAGCAGCGCACACGGCGTGCCTCCATCATGTCGCTGGTGCGCGAGATCATCTCCTCGATGAGTTATGCGGGCGATCCGCTGCTCGGCTTGTTCGGTGCCTTCGCCTACGATCTCGTGTTCCAGATCGAGGATCTGAAGCAGAAGCGCAAGCGTGACGCCGACCAGCGTGACATCGTGCTCTACATTCCTGACGAATTGCTGGCCTACGACCGCGCGACCGGGCGCGGCGTCGTGATCGATTATGAGTTCAGCTATGGCGACGCGAGCACGCGCGGCCAGGGTCGCGACACGCCCGACAGCGTCTATGCGATGACCAAGCGCGAGGGCTTCGCCGACCACGCGCCAGGTGTCTATCAGGCGACGGTGGAGCGAGCCCGCGCGGCGTTCGCGCGCGGCGATCTGTTCGAGGCGGTGCCCGGACAATTATTCGCCGAGCCCTGCGAGCGCACGCCGGCTGATGTGTTCAAGCGGTTGTGCACCATCAATCCATCGCCTTACGGTGCGCTGCTCAATCTCGGTGACGGCGAATTTCTCGTCTCGGCATCGCCCGAAATGTTCGTGCGCTCCGACGGCAAGCGCGTCGAGACCTGTCCGATCTCCGGCACCATCGCGCGCGGCGCGGACGCCATCGGCGACGCCAAGCAGATTCAGGAATTGCTGAATTCGCAGAAGGACGAGTTCGAACTCAACATGTGCACGGACGTTGATCGCAACGACAAGGCGCGCGTCTGCGTGCCGGGCTCGATCAAGGTTCTGGCGCGTCGGCAGATCGAAACCTACTCGAAGCTGTTTCATACCGTCGATCATGTCGAGGGCATGTTGCGCCCGGGGTTCGATGCCATCGACGGCTTCCTCACCCATTGCTGGGCGGTGACGGTGACGGGCGCGCCGAAGCTGTGGGCGATGCAATTCGTCGAAGACAACGAGCGTTCTTCGCGCCGCTGGTATGCGGGTGCGCTCGGCTTCCTTGGCTTCGATGGCAGCATCAACACCGGCCTCACCATCCGCACTATCCGCATGAAGGACGGTCTCGCCGAAGTTCGCGTCGGCGCGACGCTACTGTTCGATTCCGATCCGGTGGCCGAAGAAAAGGAATGTCAGACCAAGGCGGCGGCGCTGTTTCAGGCGCTGCGCGGCGATCCGCCGAAGGCGCTCTCGAGCTTTGCACCGGATGCGACCGGTTCTGGCAAGCGCGTGCTGCTGGTCGATTGCGACGATTCCTTCGTCCACATGCTGGCGGATTATTTCCGGCAGGTCGGCGCCAATGTCAGCGTCACGCGGCATCTGCACGCGATGCAGCGTCTTGAGAACGAGAAGTTCGACCTTCTGGTGCTCTCGCCGGGGCCGGGGCGGCCGGAGGATTTCGGCGTGTCAAATTTCATTGGTGAGGCGCTGAACAAGAAGATGCCGGTCTTCGGCGTCTGTCTTGGCCTGCAGGCGATCGGCGAGTATTTCGGGGGCACGCTCGACCAGCTCAAGCAGCCCGCGCATGGGCGACCCTCGCGGATTCAAAACCGCGGCGGCACCTTGATGCGCAACCTGCCCAATGAGCTGACCATAGGCCGTTATCATTCGTTGTTTGTTGCGCCAGACAATATGCCGGATGTCCTCGTCGTTACCGCGACCACGGAAGATGGCGTCCCGATGGCGATCGAACACAAGGAGTTGCCGGTCGGCGGCGTGCAATTCCATCCTGAATCGCTGATGTCGCTGGAAGACGATGTTGGGCTGAAGATCGTCGAAAACGCCTTCCGGCTGGGACAGAAATGAAATGGCAGAAGCATCGATGAGCGTCGCAGACGATTTGAAAGCCTCGGTTCGCGCAATTCCGGATTATCCGAAGCGCGGTATCGTCTTTCGTGACATCACCACATTGCTCGGCAATGCATGGGCGTTCCGCCGTGCGGTGGATGAATTGGTGCAGCCGTGGGCAGGCTCGAAGATCGACAAGGTCGCGGGCATCGAAGCGCGCGGCTTCATTCTTGGTGGCGCGGTTGCGCATCAGGTTTCGGCCGGTTTCGTACCGATCCGCAAGAAGGGCAAGCTGCCGCACACTACCGTGCGTATCGCTTATTCGCTCGAATACGGCATCGACGAGATGGAGATGCACGCCGATGCGGTGAAGCCGGGCGAGCGTGTTATCCTGATCGACGATCTCATTGCCACCGGCGGTACGGCGGAGGGTGCGGTGAAGCTGTTGCGCCAGATTGGTGCGGAAGTGGTTGCCGCGTGTTTTATCATCGACTTGCCAGAGCTTGGCGGTGCGACAAAACTGCGGGCGATGAACGTGCCGGTCCGCACGCTGATGGAATTCGACGGACACTGAGAGATTCTGGATTGCTTCGCTTCGCTCGCAATGACAGAGAATGCCATTGCTCGGAGCATGGCGACGAAGCAATCGAGCTTTGCTGAATCCGCTACTCGTGCAGCTTCAGCCGCTTCTCCAGATTCCTGAACTTGGTGTAGTTCGCCCGCGTCCATTGATGCAGTTCGGATGATGAATCCTGCGCCGTGCGCAGATAATGCGTGAACGAGAAATTGGTCCGCTGCACGATCGAGCGCAGGAACGCGGGCAACGCGGCGATGTGGAGCGGCCGCACACCGGAAAAATCTTTCGGCGTTTCTCCGTGCAGGACGTGCTCGTTGTCGATCGCAATCAGCGACGAGCCAGGGAATGTCTTGCGCAGCATCGCCCAGGCGTTCGACGAGGTGCGGGTGGCATCCGGAATGAACAGCACGATCGGCTCGACGCCGCGCCGGATCGCTTCCTTCATGAAACCGATCTCGTCGGCAAGCTTGAAGAAATCATCGAACGCGTGCAGTCCAAGGTCGATCACCTTCGCGACGCCATCATTGATGATGAGGCGATCCATCAGTGCCACCTGCGCATGGGTGTCGCTGATGGAGGCCGTCTCAGTGGTGCGTGGCAGGAAGTCCAGCAGCGAGGGTTCGCGCAGGTTGATGTCAAAGGCGAGCACGCTGCCATTCTGCAGCAACAGGAATTCGCTCAGGACGCGTGACAGCAGCGTCTTGCCAACATCGGGACGCGGCGAGCAGACGATATAGACAGGCGTGCGCGGCATTGTTGAAACCAGCCGAAAGCCGTGGATCTGGCGCGGCTGTCGTTCTTATTCTTCGCCGGAGGGGCGGGTGAAGCCTTTGTCCTTGCTGCCGACGATATCGGTGAGCTTGATGCGGTCAAACTCGCCCCAGACGTTGCCGAGCCAGTGCCGCACATAGCCGCGCAGCACGAAGGAATAGTTTGCGGTCTCGTCGGCGGGGCCCTTGTTGGCCACGAATTTCAGGAATGGCACTGAAGAGACTTCAACCTGCTCATAGGCCATTTCGTTGAGCTTCGGAATCGTAATCTCGGTCGCGTTCTTGATGCGCTTGAAGTAGGAGTTGTAGGTAGCCTGATCCCACTCGAAGAAACTAGTATTGTTGATAAAGTTCTTCACCAGGAAGTACTTCGCGCCGTCCATGAAACTCGCAGTTTCCGCGATCTCGTCCAGCGAGGCGATAGACGGGCCGAGAATATGGAACACGGCGAAGGTGATCTGGCCGGAGCGGGCGGCATCAAGAAAGCCGATATCGCGCAATGCGGCGAGGGTCGGCGACATCAGACCTGCGCGGACGTCGATCACGGTGACGTTCGCGGTCGCTGTGTTGAGCGTATCGAAGATCTTCATCTGGTCGGAGGTCGTCGTGACGTCGACGATCTCGGTCACCTCGGGGTGAAACCGCTTCAGCGTGCCGCGCGGGGACTCGGTATCGAAGGCCCGTGTCGGAATGTTGTTGGCGGTGAAATAGTCCAGAACGGTACGCGATACCGTGGTCTTGCCGACCCCGCCCTTGTCCGCGCCCACCACAATAACTGCCGGCTTCGCCATCACATCCCTTCGTTGTGCAGGATAGACCACCGATGTAGCAGCCACCCAGCCATTTTTTGGGACCATGGCAGAAAATGCGGAGAATTCAATTCTTTACAGGCGTTCTTAACCGTATTCACACGGTTTCCTTAACGGCCGCTCTATTGCTCCGTCTCTCGGATAACCCCTGCAACGTCTTCTGGCGCCTGAAAAAAAGCTCCCGCCCCCTATGGAGGGAAGCGGGAGGGGCGCGCTGCGCTCGCGGAGCAGGTGCTTAAATCGGTTATGGTTTTAATGGATCAAGGCTTGGCGACGTGCCAGGCACCGTTGAGGAAACCGTCGCCCTTCACGTCGCCCGCGACGGTGTCCTGCTTGAAAGTATAGAGCGGCTTGCCCTTGTAGGCCCACATCTTGCTGCCATCGTCGCGGGTGACGACGCTCCAGTCGCCGGAGGCCTTGGCATCGGCGGGAGCGACGAGAAACGGCCAATTGGTGGCGCAGGGGCCGTTGCAGGCTGACTTGCCGGCGGAATCCTTGGCGAAGGTGTAGAGCGTCATGCCCTTGGCATTGACCAGAATCCTGCCCTTCGCACTTTCGGCAGTCTTGGCTGGGGCCGGGGCCATGGCCTGCGCAAACGCGAGCGAGCCGAAGGCAGTGGTCATGATGAGGGCGGCGGCAGTTTTGAACGAGGTTTTCGACATTCGTGGACTCCTTGTGAAACCTGAAACGTGGGCGCTTCACAGGGACAAACTCCGGTCTTTCAAGTTTATTCCGCCGGCTTATTCCGTTGTCTCGTCTGGCACCGCGTCGCCCCAGTCCCATCGCCTCGCGGCGGCATAGGCCGGTTTGTCGCGACGGGGCACGGAAATGAACGAAAGCCCCGTCTTGGTGCAGAGTTTGGCGTTGACCGCGACCTTGCTGAGGGTCGGCTGCGCCAGCACGCGTGCGGTATTGACCATATGCGGTGAACGCGACAGCGCCACATAAATGAATCGCTCGTCTTCAAATGGCACTTCCGCACCCTTGAGTTGCCTGTGTGCGCGTGAGCGCGACAGCCGCTGCGAGAAATGACACCAGTCCGGCGCGGTCAGCGGGCAGGCGCGGTCGTGCGGGCAGGGCGCGATCACATGTGCACCTTGGGCGATCAGCCGCGTGCGCAGCGCGAGGATGCGCTCATAACCGGCGGGCGTGCCGGGCTCGACCACCAGCAGCGTGTTGCGAGTCTTTTGCCACATCAGATCCGCGAGGGTGTCGCGGTCGGTGTCGCCGAGTTCGTTGATGACATAGCTTGAGATCACGAGATCGGCGGCGTCCATCGCGGCGAGTCCTGCGAGCACATCGCTCTGGACGTAGTGTATCGATGCGAGGCGGCTGTTCTCGACGGTGTCGCAGGCCAGCGCGCGCAATGCCGCGTTGGCGTCGATGGCAGCAAAGCCTGTGAGCGAGTCGAATGTCTGTGCCGCCGCCCAGCTTGCGGTCGCGGGCCCCGCGCCGACATCGAGCAGCGTTGCGGGTGTGAAGTCCGGATGCTGTTCGGACAGCGCGTGGAGGCTCGCGGAAATCACAGCGTAGGTCGCAGGCATCCGTGCGAGAGCATAGGCAAGTGCATCCCGCTCGGTGCGGATCGGAGCGGAAGTGCCGCCGGCGCGATAATTCTCCGAAATCGCGCTTGCGCGCTTCGCCGCGTCCACGCGCGACAGTCCTTCTGACTTGGCGGCGAGCGCGGCTTTCAGTTCGGCGGGAAGATCGAAGGCGGGCATGATATTTTGAGGCTAGTCAGCCCCTCGAATTTTGTCATGGCCGGGCTTGTCCCGGCTATCCACGTCTTTGCCCTTAAAGCATCTTAAGACGTGGATGCACGCGACAAGCGCGGCATAACGATGGAATGTGCTTGGCGGCTTGAGAGGACTTTCGGAAGAATCGTCACGCCACGTTCTGGTCGAGCACCTTCATCGCGCCGTCGAGGTCGACCGATACAAGTTGCGACACGCCGCGTTCGGCCATGGTGACGCCGAACAGCCGGTTCATGCGCGACATCGTGATCGGGTTGTGCGTGATGATGATGAAGCGCGTCTCGGTGGAGCCGGTCATCTCATGCAGCAGGTTGCAGAACCGCTCGACATTGTGATCGTCAAGCGGTGCGTCGACTTCGTCCAGCACGCAGATTGGCGACGGATTGGTGAGAAACACCGCGAAGATCAGTGCCAGCGCCGTCAGCGCCTGCTCGCCGCCAGACAAGAGCGACAGCGATTGAGGCTTCTTGCCGGGCGGCTTGGCGATGATTTCGAGTCCTGCTTCCAGCGGATCGTCGCTCTCGATCAGTTGCAGTTCGGCCTGGCCGCCGCCGAACAGTTCGGTGAACAGCCGCTTGAAGTGGTTGTTCACGGTCTCGAACGAGGCCAGCAGGCGCTCACGGGCTTCCTTGTTGAGGCTCTGGATGCCGGTGCGCAGTTTCTTGATCGCTTCAACCAGATCGTCGCGCTCGGTGACGAGGCCGGTGTGCTGGGTTTCGATCTCGCGCAGTTCCTGCTCGGCAAGCAGGTTGACGTTGCCGAGTCGGTCGCGGTCGCGGCGGAGCTTTTCGACATCGGTCTCGGCGGAAGCAATGTCAGGCAGTTCGGTCTCTGGCGTCACTTCGGCCATTGCGGCAACGGCGTGCGGCTCGACCTCAAGGGTGTCATGGATTTCGCGCTCGATGTCCTCGAGGCGGCGGCGGGTCGCCTCCATGCGCTCCTCGGCACGGGCGGTGGCTTCGCGCGCGGCGGAGAGCGCCTCGAGCGTGGCGCGCGCGGCCTTGTCGGTTTCCGCCATCAGGCTTTCGGCAGCCGCAAGCGCATCGGCGGCTTCGCGGCGGGCGGCTTCCGCCGTCTCGATCTCGCTGATGATGCCGCGGCGCTTCTCGGCGAACCGCGCGGGCGCGTCCTCGAGCTGCGCACGTTCGGTCTTCACCTCGGTGGTGCGCTCCTCGATGGTCGCGATCTGCGTGGTGGCGTTGTTCTTGCGGGACTGCCACTCGTTGCGCTCGGAGGCGATGGCCTGCACGCGGCGGTCGGCGAGTTCTGCCTCGCGCGCCAGCGCTTGTGCCTCGGCGCGCACCTGCGCGGCACTCTGGCGCTTCTCGTCCATTTCGGCGCGCGCGGTGGCGAGCTGTGCCTCGGTCTCGTCGCTGGCGGGCAGGTCGGCGACAGCCTGCGTTGCGGCGCCATGGGCGCTGCCGGCCTCGGCGCGGTCGGCGGCCAAGCGAGTCTGTGCCTCCGCGAGCGCGGAGCGGCGCGCGGCGTGGCGGTTGATCTCACGCTCGGCGCTCGCATGGCGTTCGCGCGCGGCATCGGCGTCGCGCTGCGCGGCGCGGGCGGATTCACGCGCGGCGGATTCAGCTGCGGCGGCGAATTTCAGTTCGGATTCGGCAGTTTCCAGCGCCTGCCGCTTGGCGGTGGCGTCGGCGCGGGCCTGTTCAAGTTCGTGCTCGATGTCGGCGAGACGGGCGCGCTCGGCCAGACGCCGTGCTGCACCGGTTGGTGCATGGGCCGCCGCAATGAAACCGTCCCAGCGCCACAGATCACCTTCGGTCGACACAAGCCGCTGGCCGGTTTTCAGGCGGCTCACCAGTTCTGCGCCGCGCTCACGGTTGACAACGCCGATCTGGGCGAGGCCGCGCGCCAGTTCCGGTGGCGCATTGACATGGGTGGCGAGCGCCTCGACGCCATCCGGTAACGCCGGATCGTCCGTCATGATGCCGAGATTCGACCAACGGAGCGGCGCGGAGGCATCGGTCGGTGCGTCGAGATCGTCACCGAGCGCGGCACCGAGCGCCTTCTCGTAACCCTTGGCGACGCTGACGCCGTCGATGATCGACGGCCACAGGTTCTTGGTCTCGCTGGTCACGAGCTTGGCGATGGTTTTAGCTTCGGTCTCAAGACGCTGCACGCGCTTGTCGGCTTCCACCACGGGTGCGCGCGAGCCATCGAGCTTGGCGCGCGCCGCGACCTGCGCGGCTTCGCTCGTCTGCACGGTGTTGGCGGCTTGCGCGAGCGTTTCCTGCGCGGCGACTGTCGCCTGCGCGAGCGTTTCGAGATTGGCGAGACTGCCGGTCTCGGCATCGAGCTTCTCGACATCGCGGTTGACGCTGGCGATTTCCTGATCGACGCGGGCGAGGCGTTCCGCGTGGGTGCGGACATTGGCTTCGAACTGGCGGCGGCGCGCAGTGAGATCGGCCAGCGCGGTGGTGAGTTCGGAGAAGGTGCGCTCGGCGGCGGCCAATGCTGCGTCGGCCTCGGACACCTTGGCATCGGAGCCGCTGCGCTTCTCGACACGCGACTTGATCTCGTCCTTGAGGATCGCTTCCTCGGAATCGAGCCGCTGCACGGCAACGTCGGCATCGGACAACTGGCGTTGTTCGCGTTCGATATCAGCGGAGAATTGCGTCAGACGCCGGTCAAGCTCGGCGGCGCGCTCCTTGGCGCGTTCCTCCTCGCGGTTAAGCATGTCGCGCGCATTGGTGAGGCGCTGCAAACCGGCAGCGGCGCCGGCTTCATGCTCGCGCAGCGCGGGCAGTTCGGACGCGCGGATCGCCTGAATGCGTGCGGCTTCGGCCTGGTGCTGAACACGCTCGGCCTGCTCGCGCACGGCAAGGTCATGGCTACGGCCGGATTCGGCGACATCCTCGTTGGCTTGCAGCCAGCGCAAGTGAAACAAGAGTGCCTCGGCCTTGCGGACCTTGGCCTGCACCTCGCGGTAGCGGATCGCCTGCCGCGCCTGCCGCTTCAACCCGTCGATCTGGCTCGACAACTGGCCGATCACATCCTCGACGCGGGTCAGGTTGGTCTCGGCAGCCTTGAGGCGCAGTTCGGCTTCGTGGCGGCGCGCGTGAAGTCCGGCGACGCCGGCGGCATCTTCCAGCACGCGGCGGCGCTGGTCGGGGCGAGCCTGAATGATTTCGCCGATCTTGCCCTGGTGGACGAGGGCGGGCGAGCGCGCGCCGGTGGCAGCGTCCGCGAACAGAATCTGCACGTCACGCGCGCGGACATCCTTGCCGTTGATGCGATAGACCGAGCCGGCCTCACGCTCGATCCGGCGCGACACTTCAAGCAGTTCGGAATCGTTCATCGACGACGGCGCCGAACGGTCCGTATTGTCGATCGTCATGACGACTTCGGCGTGGTTGCGCGCGGGGCGGTTGCCGGAGCCGGAGAAAATCACCGCATCCATGTCGGCGGCGCGTAGCGACTTGTAGGATGTCTCGCCCATCGCCCAGCGCAACGCTTCCACCAGATTGGATTTGCCGCAGCCGTTCGGGCCGACCACGCCGGTGAGGCCGGGCTCGATCAGGAAATCGGTCGCCTCGACGAACGATTTGAATCCATGCAGGCGAAGGCGCGTCAGTTTCATGCGTGACTTACTCTGTAGGCGGCCGCACAGGCGGCTCGCCGGTACCAATCCATCAGGGATGTCATAGCCATCCATTGACCGGGGGCGTGGACGAATCACCCAAACCCGCCGTTCAAGCCGGACAATGGCCAGCGGGCGGAGACAGGGCAACGCCTGCACGCCCGTTTCTGGGGGATTTCGATCGATTTTCCAACGGTTTTACGCTGATTTTCGCGGTTCCATGAGAAGGAAAAGCGAACAAAATCGCGCGATACCGTCCGGCCCGGACGCCGGTTCCGGGATCGGGCTTGGTTAACCCTTGAGCAGGGGGTCGATCATCGCCTTGAAGCTGTCGAACGAGGTTTCGCCCTTCACCAGCTTGCCGTTGATGAAAAAGCTTGGGGTGGAGTCGATCTTCAGCGTCTTGTTGGCGTATTCGCGATCGGCGAGGATGCCCTTCTGCACCGTGAGGTCGTCCTGCACGCAGGACTTGATCATCGCCTCGCTGAAGCCGGCCTGCTTGCCGACGCGGTTGATGGTCTCGAACGCGTGGGTCTGCAATTCAGTCTGCTGGTTGAACAGAATGCTGACAATGGCGAAATACTTGTTGGCATCGTCCTTGGCGACGCAGCGCGCCAGCGCGGAGGCGGCGAGCGCCACCTGATCGAGCGGGAATTCGCGGAAGATGAAGCGTACCTTGCCGGTGTCGATATAGGCCGACTTGATCTGCGGGAAGACTTCCTTCTCGAACGCCGCGCAATGCGGGCAGGTCATTGAGGAGTATTCGATGATCGTCACCGGTGCATCTTTCGAGCCCAGGGCCATGTCGCCCAGCGTGCTCGGCTTGGCGATCTGCGCCGGCTCCTGCGCGCTCGCCGCCGAAATCAACTGCCATGGCGATACGCCGATCGCGGCCGCGGTGCCTGCGAGAGCCAGAGCGGTATTGAAGGTACGGCGCGTAATCATCGCTGGAAACTCCGGGTTGGCGCGTGTGTAAGGCACACAGAAATGAGGGTTGCTAGCTTGAAACCGGAATTGTGGCAATGCCGGGTGCGCTCTGGCCGATTGGAAGGCGTCAATTTCGCTTGATCGAGGCGCCCAGCCGCGCGATCGCAGCGCGCAGGTCGTGGTCGTCGACGGCCTCCAGGTCGTGTGCCTCCTTGGTGACCGCCGCATCGCTCGGCGGCTTCCATGTCTTGCGCGTCGCAGGGCGGGAGAGGGGCGCCTGCCGCAGCGCGATCTTGCCAACCGCATTCCAGCCGAAGAAGCGGTTCACCCGTTCCAGAATGACGGTCGAGGAATGCTGGATTTCCAGCGCGCGCGGCCCCTCCACGCGCAGGATCAGGGTGGCCGGGATTTCCGGCTGACCCTCGATCGGCCGCTGCCACTGGATTTTCAGCGGCTCGGCATAGGCGGCGATGTCGGCACCGACGATCTCGCTCCAGCGCGTCACCAGTTCGCGCGAAGCAAAGCCGTGCCGCCTGAAAGCATCGTTGAAGATGCCTGCGAGAAGCGCTGATAACGGCTTGGAGGTGAGTGGGCCGGGCTTGCTCATCGGGTTTCTGTCATTCCGGGATGCGCCAACGGGGCGAACCGTTGAATCTCGCTGTGGTTTATCTCGACGGATTCCGGGTCTGGACCTTCGGTCCATCCCGAAATGACGTTATGAGTACGATATGAGCCTATCAGGCGCCACAGTGCGGCGAAACAAGATCACGGCATCCGGCCCGGAGGAATCCGCGTCCCGCGCGGAACTGCTGCTGCGCTGGTATGATCGCCACCGCCGCGTGTTGCCGTGGCGTGCACTGCCTGACGAACTGACTGATCCCTACCGCGTCTGGCTGTCGGAGATCATGTTGCAGCAGACCACCGTGAAGGCAGTCGGCCCGTATTTTCTGAAATTCATCGACCGCTGGCCCACCGTCGCCGTCATGGCGGCGGCCTCGCTCGACGATGTGCTGCGGATGTGGGCGGGGCTTGGCTACTATTCGCGCGCGCGCAATCTTCATGCCTGCGCGGTAACGGTGACGCGCGCGCATAATGGCGCATTTCCCGACACCGAAGAAGGCCTGCGGCAGCTTCCCGGCATCGGTCCCTATACGGCGGCGGCGATTGCCGCGATCGCATTCGGGCGGCGGACCATGCCGGTGGACGGCAATATCGAGCGCGTGGTATCGCGGCTCTATGCGGTAGAAGGCGTGCTGCCGAAAGCGAAGCCCGAGATTCAGCGACTGGCCGCGACGCTGCTCGGCCCGTTGCGCGCAGGCGATTCCGCGCAGGCGCTGATGGATCTCGGCGCGACGATCTGCACGCCGAGGAAGCCGGCCTGCGCATTATGTCCGCTCAATGAGAATTGTGTCGCGCGCGTCCGTGACGAGCAGGAGACCTTTCCGCGCAAGGCACCGAAGAAAACCGGTGTGTTGCGGCGAGGGGCAGCGTTTGTCGTCACACGTGGAGATGAACTCCTGGTGCGCACCCGGCCCGAGAAAGGGCTGCTCGGCGGCATGACCGAGGTGCCGGGTTCGGACTGGCTTGTTGCACATGATGAGACAGTCGCGCGCACGCAGGCACCTGTGCTGAAAGGCGTGTTGCGCTGGCAGCGCAAAACCGGTGCCGTCACGCATATGTTCACGCATTTTCCATTGGAGTTGTCCGTCTATGTCGGCAAAGTAGCGCCGGGCACCAAAGCGCCGCATGGAATGCACTGGGTGAAGATCGCGACGCTCAAGGGCGAAGCGTTGCCGAACGTGATGCGCAAGGTCATTGCGCACGGATTGGGAGAGAAGTGAATGCTTGAGCTTTATTACGGAATTGGAACGTGCGCGCTGGCCTCACACATCGCGCTGGAAGAAGCGGGTGCACAGTACAAGGCACATCGTGTCGATATGAAAGCCAATCAGCAGAACTCGCCAGACTACCTTGCCATCAATCCCAAGGGCCGCGTGCCCGCGCTGGTGACGGATCGCGGCATCCTGACCGAGACGCCCGCCATTCTCATTTACATTGCGCAGAGCTTTCCCAAGGCGAACCTTGCGCCATTGAGTGATCCGTTTGCGCTCGGGCAGGTGCAGGCCTTCAACAGCTATCTTTGCTCTGGCGTCCACATCGCCCATTCACATGGAGGGCGTGGCACACGCTGGGCCAGCGAGGAAAGTTCGCTGCAGGATATGAAACGCAAGGTACCAGAGAACATGCGCGCGAGCATTGCCATGATCGAGCAGAACATGCTGCGCGGGCCTTGGGTGACGGGCGAGACTTATAGCGTCTGCGATCCGTATCTGTTCACGGTCGGAACATGGGCCAAAGGTGATGGCGTCGATCTCGACGCATTTCCGAAGGTAGCCGCGCATCGTGAACGCATGAAACAGCGTCCGGCGGTGCAGAAGGTGCTGGATCAGGAGAAGGCCTGAACGCTGGTCGGATACTGATCGACGATGGCCAAAAGTAAAACGGACACCGCGAGGCGTCCGTTTTTTATATTTCAGGATCGCTTTGCGCTCTCAGGCTGTCTGCATCTCGCGGCGGATCTCGGCGCGCAACTCGTCGATCAGGCGCAGACCCTTCTTGGTCTCGACGTGCCAGAACGACCAGCCGTTGCAGGCCTCCGAGCCTTGCGCCACAGCACCCATGCGGTGGATCGAGCCGACCTTGTCGCCGAGCATGATGGCGCCGTCGGCGCGCACCAGAGCGGCATGTTTCTTTTTCGAATCCACGAGCTTTGCGCCGGGCGAGATCATGCCACGCTCGACCAGTTCGGAGAACGCCACGCGCGGGGCATCGCGCGCGGTCAGGAACGGCGCAAGTGTTGCCTCCGGCAGCGGCTCGATGGCGTCGATGCGCTTTTCAGCGGCGGCAGCATAAGTCTTGTCGCGCTCGAAGCCGATATAGCTACGGCCAAGGCGTTTCGCGACAGCTCCGGTCGTGCCAGTGCCGTTGAACGGATCGATTACGAGGTCGCCGGGCTTCGATGACGACAGCAGCACGCGCGCCAGCAGGCCTTCCGGTTTCTGCGTTGGATGCACTTTCTTGCCGTCCTTGCCCTTGAGTCGTTCCTCGCCGGTGCACAGTGGAATCAGCCAGTCAGAGCGGGCCTGCACATCCTCGTTGGCGGCCTTCAAGGCGTCATAATTGAAAGTGTACTTCGTCGCTTCATCGCGTGCAGCCCAGATCATGGTTTCGTGCGCGTTGGTGAAGCGGCGGCCGCGGAAGTTCGGCATCGGGTTGGTCTTGCGCCAGACGATGTCGTTGAGCACCCAGAATCCGAGATCCTGCATGATCGCGCCGACCCGGAAGATGTTATGATAGGAACCGATCACCCAGATCGTCGCGGTCGGCTTCATGATGCGGCGGCAGGCGAGCAGCCAGGCGCGCGTGAAATCGTCATAGGCGGCGAACGACGAGAACTTGTCCCAGTCGTTATTGACCGCATCGACATGCGATTCGTCAGGGCGCTTCAATTCGCCCTTGAGCTGCAGATTGTACGGCGGATCAGCGAATACCAGATCCACGGAATTCGAGGGCAGCTTCGTCATTTCGGCGACGCAATCGCCGATGACGATGCGCGCGGATGGCGAGGTTTCAAAATTAGTGCGGGGCGCCCTTGCAGACGCCCCGCGACGCGACACAACCATGACTCAAAACCTGACTCAGGCGACGCAGCCGGCGACGCGGGACCAACAAATCCGACTTGTCATCACCATGAATGCCCAAGGTAAAAATCGACTTAATCGTTTTCCATTTTCGGATTTTGATTTTTTATTTTTCAATCCGGAGCGCTCGATTTCGAAAATGCATCGCATTGCTTTGGCGCATTGGCATTCCGGAGACGTGGGCACTTCGCAACCATGCGAGGTCGGCCAGTGCACGACCGGGTTGCCTCGTTTGACTAGGCAAGAACTGCCGGCGGCGTTAAAATCCGCGCGCGGACGAAGTCTCTGTTGCATCCTGCACCAGGCGATTCCCGCCGGCGGCCGCGATCAAGATGAGAGGCCCTAGGAGAGACCGATGCGTTATGATGATTTCCGCCGCAGCGATGATATTGACGACCGGCGTGATGACAGCGGCGGTGGTTTTGGCGGCGGCGGTGGAGGCTTTGGCTTTCCGATGGGCGGCGGTGGCCGTCTTGGCATCGGCACGGTGGTGGTTCTTGGTTTGATCGGCTGGGCCGTCGGCATCGATCCCCGGATCCTGATCGGGGGCGCGGAGATTCTCTCCGGCGGCGGGCAGGCGCCGAGTTATCAGAACGACCGGCCGTCGTCGCAGGCCAAGCGTGGTGCACCGACTGACGAGATGGGCAGCATGATCGCCGGTGTGCTCGGCGAGATCGACGACCGCTGGAGCGAAATCTTCTCGGCCAGTGGCCGAACCTATAAGGGCCCGCGCATTGTCCTGTTTCGCAACGTCACCAATGGCGGGCGCTGCGGCATGGCGCAATCGGCGATGGGGCCGTTCTATTGCCCACCCGACCGGCAGATCTTCCTCGACACCGGCTTCTTCCGCGAGGTCGAGACCAAGTTCGGCGGCTGTCAGGGCAGCGCCTGCAAGTTTACGGCTGCCTATATCATTGCGCATGAGGCGGGCCATCACATCCAGAACCTGCTTGGCATCCTCGACAAGGCACACGCGCTGCAACAGCAGGCGAGCAGCAAGGCGGAGGCCAATGCGATCCAGGTCAAGGTCGAACTGCAGGCTGATTGCCTCTCCGGCGTCTGGGTCAATCGCGAGGAGAAGAAGCGGCCGGGCTTCATCGAGCCGGGTGATATCGACGGCGCGCTGCGCACGGCGGCGGCGATCGGCGACGATACGCTGCAGCGGAAGATGCAGGGTCGTGTGGTGCCGGATTCCTTCACCCACGGCTCAGCTGAACAGCGCAAGCGCTGGTTCATGACCGGCTACCAGCAGGGCAGTGTCGCGGCGTGCAATACGTTCGGCGCGGGGAAGTTATAAGTGTCATTCCGGAGCGCGAGCTGTGGTGCATGCCTTGGCGAGCGAATCCGGAATTTCGCGCCTCATATCAGGATTCCGGATCAGCCCGCTTTGCGGCCTGTCCGGCATGACGGGTAAAAAAACATTATGACCTCTCTTGATCAATCCAAACCTTTCATCCCGCTGAACATCGCAGTGCTGACCATTTCGGATTCGCGTTCGCTCGCCGATGACAAGTCGGGCACGACGCTGGCGGATCGGATCGCGGCTGCGGGGCACCGTCTCGCCGCGCGCGAGATCGTCACCGACGACGTCGAAAAAATTCAGGCGCAGTTGAAGCGCTGGATTGCCGACGACGGCGTCGATGTGGTGGTGACGACCGGCGGTACCGGCTTCACCGGGCGCGACGTGACGCCGGAAGCGGTTGAGCCACTCCTCGACAAGCGCATGGATGGATTCTCCATCGCCTTCCATATGCTCAGCCATGCCAAGATCGGCACGTCAACGATCCAGAGCCGCGCGACCGCCGGTGTCGCCGGCACGACATTCATCTTCTCGTTGCCGGGCTCGCCTGGTGCCTGCCGCGACGGCTGGGACGGCATCCTTGCCCATCAGCTCGATTACCGCACGCGGCCGTGCAACTTTGTGGAGATCATGCCGCGCCTCGACGAGCACTTAAAACGCGGCAAGGCGCAGGCGAAGTAAAAACGAGACGGTTTCGGTGGTTGCCGTCATTGCGAGGAGCATAAGCGACGAAGCTCCAGCCTATCCACGCCCACGTTTGTCGTTGCCGGGCTTGACCCGGCAATCCATCCCTTTTCAAAAAATGGATGCGCGGGTCAGGCCCGCGCATGACGAATGAGAGTGGCGTGACACTCTGAGGCTAGGCCCCCGCTTGCGCGGCGGCGGCGAGCTTTCAATTCACACTTCCGCGGGAACGAAAATCCGCGTGCGCAGGATGGCGCGGTGGCTGCGGCCAATCTTCGACAGCAGTTTCGATTCAGCGTTGCGCGTGCCCAACGGGTAGCCGCCAAGCCGGTCGTAATGGTCGCGGGCGATCAAGAGTCCCTGATCGGCGGATGGTCCTGTGACTGCGCGGACGATCTGCCGCGTGGCGGAACCGATGCTGCCTTCGGCGTAGGGCGAGCGCGCGTAGCGGAAAACTGCGGCGCGGCGGTGGCTGCTGGCGCCGACGCTTTCGATGAACTGTGCGGTCTCGTCGATCCATCCGGATTCGAGCACGGCCCCCGCATGCAGGAACATCAGCCAGGAGCCTCGCGTGAGTTTGACGCCTGCGGCGATGGCGTCGGCGCGCGAGCCCTCGAAGGTGAGGAAGCGGCAGCCTGCGACATCGGCGACGTGCGCGATGTCACCAGTGCTCCCGCGATCGACCAGCACCACGTCGCGCACCATGCCCGCAGCCGAGCCCGGCACCAGTGCTGCGAGCGTCGCTACCGTCTCCGCTTCGTTGCCCTGTGTCGGGATCACGATGCTGATCATGCAGGCTCCATCATTAAAACGACGACGGTGCCTTAGCATTTCATCGACCGGCGAAAAACCCTGCACAGTGAGAGCACGTTGCGCCACGGCGCATATGAAAAGGGCGGAGCGATGTATCGCTCCGTCCTGTCATGGTTTAGGTGCCTGAAAATTCACCAGCGATAACCGGGACCATAATAGTCACGGCGATAGATCGGGCCGTCGTAGCGGTTATAGGCTGCGCCGAACCCGACTGACGGGCCTTCGATGTAACCATACTCGCCGTCATCTCCGCGCGGGTTGCGCACACACGAACCACCGACACCACGAGAGGACGCCCGGCAGGCGCGGAAACTGTAATACTCACAGGAGCGATAGGTATTCGGACTATCCTGGTCGGTGAGGCAGACGGTTCCGGCCTTCGCGGGCGTGACGGCTGTCGAGGCGATGCCCGCAGCTGCCAGGCCGAAAGCCGCCGCTGCCAAAAGATATGTCTTCATCGAATCCTCCTCATGAAATGTCTCGCCGGGCCGACAACGCAGGGTGAGTGTGCGAGGTCCGCTGGGGACGTCATAAAAATGTTCTTGTTTTGTTCTAAAGTCAGATTATCTTTGGAGCATGACCCGAGCTTCGCAAGCTGCACAGATTCCTCCTTCGTCACCCGCCCCGGCAGGTGCCGTCTCCGACCTCGCCGGGATTGGCGTCGCCATCGACGCCGCGCGCCGCCGTGGCCGGGGCGCGCAGACCAACGCCAGCGGGCGCTATGAAACCGAGGCGCGTGCCGCGTTCGACGACGGCTGGCAAAGCCTCGACGAGCTGCCGCCGTTCAAGACCAGTGTCGGGATCGACACCGCCCGCAAGGTGATCTCGCGCAACGACTCGCCCGACATCGGCTTCGACCGCTCGATCAATCCGTATCGCGGCTGCGAGCACGGCTGCGTGTATTGCTTCGCGCGGCCGACCCACGCCTATCTCGGCCTGTCGCCCGGTCTCGATTTCGAAAGCAAACTGTTCATGAAGCCGGATGCCCCCGCGCTTCTGGAAAAGGAACTGACGGCGCCGGGCTACGAGCCGCGCACCATGGCGATCGGCACCAACACCGATCCCTACCAGCCGATCGAGCGCGAGCACAAAATCATGCGCGGCATTCTCGAAGTGCTGGAAAAGACCGGCCATCCGGTCGGCATCGTCACCAAATCGGCGCTGGTCACGCGCGACATTGATATCCTTGCGCGAATGGCGGAGAAAAATCTTGCCAAGGTGGCGATCTCGGTGACCTCGCTCGATCCGAAACTCGCGCGCACCATGGAGCCGCGCGCCTCGACTCCGCCGAGACGGCTGGAAGCGTTGCGGCAATTGTCCGCCGCGGGCATTCCAACCGTGGTGATGACGGCGCCGCTCATTCCCGCGCTCAACGATTCCGAGATGGAGCGCATTCTCGATGCCGCCGCCCACGCCGGTGTAAAGGAAGCAAACTATACGCTGCTGCGGCTGCCGTTGGAGGTGCGCGACCTGTTCCGCGAATGGCTGATGGCGAACTATCCGGACCGCTACCGCCACGTATTCACGCTGATCCGCGACATGCGCGGCGGCAAGGATTACGATTCGCAATGGGGCACGCGCATGAAAGGCACCGGCCCGATGGCGTGGATGATCGGTCGCCGCTTCGAGATCGCCTGCGAGCGGCTCGGGCTGAACCGCAAGCGGGTGAAGCTGTCCACTTCGCATTTCGTGCAGCCGCCCAAAAGCGGCGAGCAGCTCGATCTGTTTTAAGCAACAAGCAGGGGTCCGTGGTGAGTGATGTATTGCCGAAGCGGTTACCAGATTCACGGTTCTGGCGCTGGGCGTTTCCGACATGCGCAGGAGCATCGCGTTCCATGAATCGCTCGGGTTTGCGCGGAAGCTCCGCGCGGCCGGTGAGGAAGTTGCGTTCTTCGACGCCGGCGAGGCCATGCTCGCATTGTATCCGTGGGACAAGCTCGCACACGATGCGACGGTACCCGCGCAACCACGGCCTGCAGTATTTCGCGGCTCGACGCTGGCATGGAACTGCCGGAATGAGCAGGAGGTGGATGCGGTTCTCGCATTCGCACATGCGCAGGGTGCGACATCGCTGAAAGCGGCGCACCGGACCGATTATGGCGGCTATTCCGGTTATTTTGCCGATCCCGATGGACATCCTTGGGAAGTTGTGGTTGCGCCCGGCATTGAAGCCGGCGCGGATAATCTTGTCCATCTGGCGGACTGAATAGCGGAGATTTCCGGTTGCGCTGGCGCGCTTCAGTCCGCAAACATCGCCGCATGAGTCGCGACAAGCCATCATCGGTTCCGCGTGCGTCAAAAGCCGCGCGAAGTGTTTCTGCCGCAACGCGCCCGAGCTTCCGCCGCGAGCGCGCGCTTCTAAAGCAGGGCGTCTGGCCGGTGGCGGGCTGTGACGAGGTGGGGCGAGGGCCGCTCGCGGGGCCGGTGGTCGCCGCTGCCGTGATCCTCGATCCCGATCGTATTCCAAAGGGCATCAACGATTCCAAGCGCCTCACCATGGAGGCGCGCGAGGTGCTGTTCGAGGAAATCTGCGCGACCGCGATGGTGTCGGTCGCCGCCGCACCGCCGTGGCGGATCGATCGCGACAATATCCTGCGTGCCTCGCTGTGGGCGCTGGCGCGCGCGGTGCAGGGGCTGGCGCAGGCGCCGCGTCATGTGTTCGTGGACGGCCGCGACAGGATCGATGTGCCGTGCGACTGCGAGCCGGTGATCGGCGGCGATGGCCTGCTGCTGTCGATCGGTGCGGCCTCGATCGTGGCGAAGGTGACGCGCGACCGTCTGATGTGCCGGCTGGCGCGGGTGTATCCTGAATACGGATTCGATTCCCACATGGGCTACGGCGTGCCCCGGCATCTGGCCGCGCTGGAGCAGCACGGCCCGACGCCGCACCACCGGCGGCATTTCGCGCCCGTGGCGGCGGCGTATGCTAGACTGAATGGCGCGGACGTTCCGCCCGATCTGCCCCTGCCTGAAGTGACGAAAACCGCGATCGTGGAGGAGGAGGCGGCGGTCGTTCAGGTTGCCTGATCGGACGCGGACCTTTATCAAGCGCTGAACGGTCTTTTCGCCCTCCCGCCCCGGTTCGTCCGCGCGATGCGTTTTACTTCCCTGATCGTCGAACTCGTTCGCGCCAAGCCGCGCTGGATTTTCTGGGGCGCCGTGCTCGCGTTCGCGCTGGTGTGGCTGATCCTGCCGGCGCTGCTTTATTTGAGCCCTCCCGGCGAGGTGCCCACCGTGCTGGCGTTCGGCCACGAGTATCAGGTCGGCACCACGCTCGGCCCGCCACTGTCATTCTGGCTCGCCGATATCGCATTCCGTCTCGTCGGCGGTTACGCCTTCGGCGTATATCTGCTGGCGCAGATCTGCTTTCTGGTGATGATGGGCGCAGTGTTTGCGCTCGCACGCGCATTAGTCGGCGCGCAGCAGGGCGTGCTCGCGGCGTTGCTGACGCTTGCCATCGCGGCCTTCAGTTTTCCGGGGCTGGAATTCGGTCCCGCCATCTTGGCGCGGCCGCTCTGGGCACTGGCGCTGCTGCACACCTGGCGAGTGATCGGGGAGGGACGGCGCGACGCCTGGTTCGCGCTGTCGATCGAGATCGGGCTGTTGTTCCTCACCACCGCGATGGCTCCGGTATTGTTGCTGCTGTTGGTGATCTTCGCACTCGCCACGGCGCGCGGCCGCGCGGCGTTGCACTCGATCGATCCCTTGTTCGGCGCGCTGGTCATTGCTATCATCGCGTTGCCCTACATGATCTGGCGGGCGCGCAGCGGTGCTCCCTTGCCGCATCCCGTGCCCACGTCAATCGAAGCCTATGCGCACCAGTCGGGCGAGTTGTTCGGCACGCTGCTGCTATCGACGCTCGGCCTCGTTGCGCTGATCGTCGCCAACGCGCGCATCTTCGAGCCGAAAGGCGAGAATCCGCCCGCGATCTTCCGTCCGCCGGTCGAGCCATTGGCGCGCCGGTTCGTCGTGTACTTTGGCGCTTTGCCGCCCTTGCTGTTCGTGCTTGCGCCTCCGGTGTTCGGGCTTGATCATGTCGCAGGAGGCGATGGCGTGGCTCTGATGCTGATCGGCCTCCTCGCCGTCATCCTGGGTGGTGACCTGATTTATCTGCGCCGTCAGCAGGTATTGCGTACGATCTGGCTGTCGGCGATGGCCGTGCCCGTGATCGTGGCTCTGGCGGCGGTGTTCGTGGAGCCGTGGACTGACGCCACAGAGACGCAGACGTCGCTGCCTGCGCGCACGATGGGGAAATTCTTCGCCGACAATTACAGGCTGCGGACCGATCGTCCGCTGCCCGCTGTCGCCGGGGATCCCGAGATCGCATCGCTGATCGGACTCGGCACGCCGTCGCGGCCACAAGTGTTGTTCTCGGGCTTTTATGGCAAGACGCCGTGGGTTGATGCAGCCACCATCAACATCGGCGGCGGCCTGGTTGTCTGGCGTGCGCACGACACAGTCGGTGCGCCGCCGGAGGCGGTTGCGAAAACATTTCCTGGTCTTGTCGCCGAAGTGCCGCGGGTGTTCGATCGCCTGATCGAGGGGCGGCTGGAGCCCTTGCGGATCGGCTGGGGCGTGGTGCGTCCGCGCAACAGGAAATAGCGGCTTTTGTTACTGCGGCGAAGCAACTCGGGTGGGTAGGAGACACCCGGATTGCTTCGCCGCGCGTCCGCAGGGCGCAGCCGCGCGCCGTGCCCTGCGGACGAACCTCGTCAGAAGCCCGCAACGCCGCCGTTGCTGCGCGGGTCGCTGCCGCCCTCGAAGACACCGTTAGGATAATGGACAATGGCGCCGGCGTGGCCGACGATCTCGTCGAAATCTTCAACCGTCTCGACCTCATGGCCGAGCGCCTTGAGTTTGCGGCGAACTTCTTCGGGAAAGCGGCCTTCCAGCTTCAGGCTGTCGGTATCGTCGCCCCATGTGCGTCCGAGCAGCCAGCGCGGCGCGGTGATCGCGGCCTGCACGGTCTGATTGTAGACCGCGTAGCGGGTGAACACGGCAGCCTGCGTTTGCGGCTGGCCGTCGCCGCCCATCGTACCGTAGACCATGACGCGGCCGTCGTTCAGGCGCGCGAGCGCGGGGTTGAGCGTGTGGAACGGCTTCTTGTTCGGAGCGAGCGCGTTGATGTGCTGTGGATCGAGTGAGAACGAGCAACCGCGGTTCTGCCAGTTGAGGCCGGTTTCCGACAGAACAATGCCGCTGCCATACTCGTGATAGATGCTCTGAATGAAGGAGACCGCACGGCCTTCGCCGTCGATCACGCCCATCCACACGGTATCGGCGGGGCCCTTGCCATGACCCCACGGCAGAGCCTTGTCCATTCGGATCGCAGTGGTCAGTTTGTCGAGATGATCCGGTGCCAGCAGTGACTGGGGATCGATATCCATGAAATCAAGGTCGGTAATGTGGCGGTCGCGGATCAGGAACGCTTGCTTGGTCGCCTCCACCACGCAATGGATGTATTCCGGGCTTTCCGGCCCGAACTTTCCGATGTCGAGGCGGTCGAGCAGGCCGAGGATGATGAGCGAGACGAGGCCCTGCGTCGGCGGGGTCAGATTGTAGATCTGGCCGAGGCTATGTTCGAGTACGAGCGGCTTACGCACCGTGGCGCGGTATTTCGCAAGGTCGTCCGCCGACACCGGAGCCCCGATCGCCTTCAATTCCTTGGCGATGCTGGCGGCGATGCTGCCGCGGTAGAAGCTGTCCAGCCCCTCATCGGCAAGCGTTTTCAATGTGCGGCCAAGCCGGTCCAGACGCAATCGCTCTCCCGGCTGCGGCACCTTGCCATCCATGAGATATGTCTCGGCGAAGCCGGGAATAGGCTTCAGCTCATCGAGTTTCTTGGTGGTGGCCATGGTCTGCGAGCGTGATACCGGAATGCCGTCATTGGCGTAGAAGATTGCATTTTCCAGAAGCCGGCCGAGGGGCAGGCGGCCGCCCCATTCCTTGCTGATGTCGAGTGCGGCCTGCCAGCCGCCGATGGTGCCGGCAACCGTATTGGCGGAATCCGGTCCGCGCGTTGGAATCTTCTTGTAGCCTTTGGCCGTGTAGTACTCGATGGAGATGTTGCCGGCCGCCGGACCGCAGGCCTCGATGGCGACTACCGGCTTGCCAGGGCATGAGATTGTCCAGAAGCCGTCGCCACCAATGCTGTTCATGTGAGGATAGACGACGGCAATGGTGGAGGCCGCCGCGATCATGGCCTCAATGGCGTTGCCGCCTGTCCGCAGAATGTCGACAGCGGCCTGCGCTGCCAGCGTGTGAGGGGCGACGGCCATGCCTCGGGTGGAGCGAACAGTCTGGAGCATCTTTGAACTCGATGTTTGATGTGATTGAAGACGAATGCCGGGACGCCTTGAGAGCGTCCCGGCGGATATTTGTCAAACCGCAGTGCCGCTCGACGCCATGGTCGGGCTCGCAAGATTTTGCCGGCGATGGTTGGCGCGCATCGGCTTGAGCACGGCAACTGCCAGGAAGGCGGTCAGGAAGTTCATCGCGATCACGACGCCGAACACCACGTTCCATGAATTGGTGATGTGATGCAGTTCGGCCGCCAGCGGCCCGCCGAGCACCGAGCCGACGCCCTGCGCGATGTAGAGGAAGCCGTAATTGGTGGTGGCGTTCTTGGTGCCGAAGGTGTCGGTCAGGGTCGAGGGGAACAGCGAGAAGATTTCACCCCAGCCAAAGAACACAACGCCCGACATCAGCACGAAGGTCAGCGGATGATGGGCAAAGAACAGCCAGATGGTCATGGCGATGCCTTCAATGCCGAACGCAATCAGCATGGTGTTCTCGCGACCGATCCTGTCGGAAACCCAGCCGAAGAACGGACGGGTGAGGCCGTTGGTGAAGCGGTCGATGGTTAGCGCCAGCGGCAGTGCTGCGAGGCCGAACACCAGCGCATCCTTGACACCGAAGTCCTTGGCGAACGCACCCATCTGCGAAATCACCATCAGGCCCGAGGTCGACATCATCGTCATCATCACGAACATCAGCCAGAAGATCGGGCTTCGCAGCATCTCGCGTGGGGCGTAGTCGCGGGTTTCCTGCACAAGACCATGCGATTTGCCGTCGGCCGCGACGTGAGAGATGTTGCTGTCAGGACGGCGCATGCCCAATGCCGCGAGAACGCCGACGACACCGAAAATGATGCCGTAGATGGTCAGCGTGTGCGACAGGCCGCTTGCATTGAGACTGTTGGAGATCGGGAAGGTGGTGAGAATGGCGCCGAAACCGTAGCCTGCAGCGACAAGGCCCGCGGCAAGACCGCGCTTGTCAGGGAACCACTGCACCATCATGCCGACAACGCCGACATAGATAATGCCGGTGCCGATGCCGCCGAGCACGCCGTAAGTGATGTAAAGGCCGAAGAGGCTCTCGACGTTCGCCGCGAGAACCCAGCTCAACCCGGTGAGGATGGCGCCGAGCGACAGGAGAACGCGCGGACCGAAGCGATCTACAAAATAGCCTTGTGCCGGAGACAGAAAGGTCTGCAGCATGATGAGCAGCGAGAATGTGACCTGGATTTCCGCCAGCGGAGCGTCGAATTTTTCCCTGAGCGGGCCGGTGAACAGCGCCCAGACATATTGCGGGCTGGAGATCGCCATCATCGCGATCAGACCGAGGATCAACTGATACCATCGGGTAGATGGCGTGGTCTGTGAGGCTTGGGTCGTCATGCTTCGCTCCCTATGTTGTGATTGATGTCCATTAAACTGGCGTCTTGTTTTTATTGACATGTCTCTGATATGTCAGTTGCATACGATGCTAACAGAATACCGCAAGTCGCGACAAGCGGTAAATTAGTCTGATCGTGTCGAAGCAGGGGATATGTGTTCCGGGTCAAACCACGGCTTTGCCGGCGGACCGCATCGCGCGGGTGGACGGTGGTCTACTGAATGGATTTCATACCTGGAAACGTGCATGGATCAACGGATCCGAATCCACTTGCTGCGGGCGGCGCGGCGTGTGAAATCCTCCGCTCTGGACGGGACAGTGTTTTGATGCCCCTCCCGTCCTTTTCTCCGGTTATCAGCGTGCGCACTTATGATGCAGCCCATGAGTCTTCCTGACGTTTCCGACAATGAAGACGAGCCGCAGTCGCGTACCGCCTATCGCCTGATCGAGGCGATGATCGTCACGCATGAGTTGCCTCCTGGCTCACGCATCTCGGAGGCCTCGCTCAGCGCCAGGCTTGGCATCGGCCGCACGCCGATACGCGAGGCGCTGCAGCGGCTGTCGTTCGAGGGCACGGTGCGAATTGTGCCGCGCTCCGGTGCGTTCGTATCGGAGATTGATCTGGTCGATCAGCTCGCGATGATTGAGGTTCGCAAGGGCATCGAGAATGTGCTGGCGGGCCGTGCGGCGCGGTTTGCGGGTGATGCCGAGCGCAAGCGTTTTCGCGAACTGGCGGTGATGTTCGAAAAGTCCGCAGCTACCAATAATGGCCATCTCTTTGTCGAGGCTGACCGCGAATTCAATTCGCTGATCGTGGCGACCGCGCGCAACAAATATGCTGCACAGGCGATTTCGCCAATCGAGGCGCAGACGCGGCGGTTCTGGTACGTGCACTTCAAGCAGTTCGGTGATTTGCAACGCGTCTGCACGCTGCATGCCTTCGTCGCGCGGCGCATTGCGGAAAATGACGAGGCGCGCGCGCGCGAAGGTTCCGACGAGATCGTGGATTATGCTGAGGAATATACCCGCAAGACGTTGATGTTCTTCGGTATGGGCTAGGTTTGCCTAAAGCGCAGGCGCGCGGCGGCGCATGACGTGGGCGAGGCCAAGGCAGATCAGCGCCACCGCGACCGGCGGAAACACCACGGAATTGACGATGGTCCAGCCGTAATCGGCAAGCAGTTGTCCCGAGGCGAATGAGCCGATCGCCATCATTCCGAACACCAGAAAGTCGTTGAACGCCTGCACTTTATTGCGTTCCTCGGGCCGGTGGGTCTGCACCACGAGCGCCGAGGCGCCGATGAAGCCGAAATTCCAGCCAAGCCCCAGGACGATGAGCATCGCCCAGAAATGGAGCGGCGTAATGCCCGAGATGCCGATCGTGGCGGCTGTTGCTTCAAGGGCAAGCCCGATCGCAACGATCACCGGTGCGCCGAAACGCGCGATCAATGAGCCCGTGAAGAAGCTGGGCCCATACATCGCCACGATGTGCCACTGGATGCCAAAGTTTGAATCGCTGATCGGCAGTCCGCAAAGCCGCATCGCCAGCGGGGCGGAGGTCATCACCAGATTCATCATGGTATAGGCAACGGTGCCGCACAGTGCTGCAGCGATGAAGTCGCGCTGGCCGATGATCGCAAACAGCGGGCGTCCGCGATGAAGGTCGGCCGCATGCGGACGCGGCGCATGCACGGTGGAAAGCACGGCCATCGCCACCAGGGCGACCACGGCCTGCACGACGAAACTCGCGGCGAACAGGTGCGGTGCCCAGAAATCCATTGTCCATTGCACAAGTTGTGGGCCGAGCACGCCCGCGAACACACCACCAGCGAGGACCCACGAGATCGCTTTCGGGCGGAACGCCTCGCTGGCGCGGTCAGCCGCTGCGAAGCGATAGGATTGCGACACCGAGCCATAGAGCCCGCCGCAGAACGTCGCGAGACAGAACAGCGGGAACGATTTCAGGATGATGGCGACAGCGGCCAGAACGCCGCAGACCGCACCAAAACCTGAGCCGATCAGGAACGCGACGCGGCGGCCATAGGTGCGCGACACCCATCCGGTCGGCAGCGTACCCACTGCCATGCCAACGACGTAAACCGTCAAGGGCAACGTCGCGAAGGACATGCTGGGTGCGATGGAGGCGCCGACGATCGAGCCGGTCGCGAAAATCACGGCGGTGTTCGCCCCCGTCAACGCCTGGGCGATCGCCAGCCGCGCCACATTGGCGCGGGCTCGATGGTCGTCATGAACTTCGGCAGTGATCGCTGTCATATGAGTTCCGGCGAGGCATGGAGAAGGATTTTCTCGCATGTTCCGCCGGAATAGAACAGGCATATCGTGCCGAAGACCCCCTATGCATTTTTGCCGAGCGCTTGCGGCCTGTGATCAGACGAAGATGCCGCCGGAAACCTCGATACGCTGGCCGTTGATCCAGCGATTGTCGTCCGACAGCAGTGACGCGATCATCGGGCCAATGTCATCTGGCAAGCCGGCGCGGCCGAGCGGTGTCGCACTCGCCACCTGACGGTTGGCCTCGGCGTTGTCTCGTACATGACCGCCACCGAAATCTGTCTCGATGGCGCCGGGCGCCACGGTATTGGCGGTAATGCGGCGTGGGCCGAGTTCCTTCGCGAGGTAATGGGTCAGTACCTCGATTGCACCCTTCGTTGCGCCATAGGCGGAAAAGCCGGGCAGGCTGAAGCGGGCGAGACCGCTGGAGAGATTGATGATGCGGCCGCCATCTTTGATCAGCGGTAGCAGTGTCTGGGTCAAGAAATACACGCCTTTCAGATTGACGTTCATCAGCCGATCAAAATCAGCCTCGGTGGTTTCCGCGAACGGTCTATTGATGCCGATGCCGGCGTTGTTCACGAGGTAATCGAACTCCGCGACACCCCAATTGTCCTTGAGGATAGTTTTCAGCTGCGTTGCAAAGTCCGGGAAGGTTTTGGTCGCGCCGGTATCGAGTTGCAGTGCTGCAGCGCTGCGGCCGAGCGCCTTGATGGCCGTAACGGTGGCGTCGGCCTCGGCCTGTTTGGAGTGGTAGGTGATAATGGCGTCAACGCCCTTGCCGGCGAGGCTCAATGCAGTGTTATGGCCGAGCCCGCGACCGCCGCCGGTGATGAGGGCGATCTTTGCCTTTGGATCATTGATGTTTCCCGTGGTCATGGAGGCCTCCTGTGGTCTTGTTCGACGCCCGGGGTCGCCTTGCTCACGAGCCGGTGCTGCGTACCATCGCCTGGAACGATCCGTCAGGCGTTCGCGCCCGTCGCCAGCGCGGCGCGGATCGTGCGCAGGTCTTGCCAGGCCATGCGTTTGTAGATCGGTTGCCGCAGCAGATAGGCCGGGTGGAACGTCGCCATCGCGCGAATGTCGCGCGTGCCGGTGTGGTAATCGAACCAGCGGCCACGCGTCCTCATGATACCGTCCTTGAGGTCGAGCACCGCCTGTGAGGACGGCTTGCCGAGACACACCACGATGTCCGGATCGACAAGCTCGATCTGTCTTTTGATAAAAGGCAGACACATCTGGGTTTCGTGCGGGGAGGGGTCGCGGTTGCCCGGCGGCCGCCACGGAATGACGTTGGCGATGTAGGCCCCGGTGCGATCGAGCCCGATGGCGGCGAGCATCAGATCGAGCAGCTTGCCCGAACGGCCGATGAAGGGAATGCCCTGCAGGTCTTCGTCGCGGCCCGGCGCTTCACCGATGAACATGACGCGCGCCTGCGGGTTGCCGTCGCCGAACACCAGTTTGGTCGCGGTGGCCTTCAGCGCACAGCCGTCGAACTGTTCGAGCAGGCCGCGCAGTTCATCCAGGGTCTTCGCCTTCGGCGCCAGTTCGCGAGCCGATTCGATGGCGACATCGGGGGCGGCCGCGAGGCCGGGTTGCGGTGTGGTGGAGAGGGGAGTGGGTGACGCTGTCAATGGCGCCATACGCCGTGGTGGAGGTGCTGGTTCCGCCTCGATCTCGGACAGACGGTCGGAGGGCTCCTCGGCCAGCGCGCAATCGACACCGGCTTCCAGATAGAAGGCCAGCAATTCGTGCGGGGTCGGGGAATGCTCGGAGATCATGGGCGGCAATGTAAAGCGTCCGGGCGGGGAATGAGAGTCCCCGATTTGTCGTTCCACAAAACGGATTCTGGAGTGCGCACAGGTACCATGATTTTCAGCGGGGTTGTCCTGCCAGCGAAAATCGTACAAGGCTCTTTAGGCCTGTTCCATCCACGTTCGCCCGCAAGATCAGCCGAGCCCCACATGAGCGATGAGCCGCAGCCCCGCGACTCCATGGAATTCGATGTCGTCATTGTCGGCGCGGGCCCCGCAGGGCTCAGCGCCGCGATCCGTCTCAAGCAGATCGAGCCTGCGCTTAGCGTGGTGGTGATCGAAAAAGGCTCCGAGGTCGGCGCGCACATTCTGTCCGGCGCGGTGGTCGACCCGGCAGGGCTCGACGACCTCATTCCCGAATGGCGCGATGAAGACGACTGCCCACTGAAAACACGTGTCAGCGAAGACCGTTTTGCCTGGATGACGGCAAACGGCGAGATCGGGCTGCCGAACATTCTGATGCCGCCGCTGATGAACAACCATCATTGTTATATCGGCTCGCTCGGTGACCTGTGCCGCTGGCTGGGTGCCCGCGCCGAAGCGCTCGGCGTGGAGATTTATCCGGGATTCGCCGCGACCGAGATCGTCTATGGCGAGCACAATGAGGTGTGTGGCGTCGCTACCGGTGACATGGGCGTGGCGCGCGATGGCTCGCACAAGGCGTCGTTCACGCGCGGCATGGAATTGCTTGGCAAGTACACGTTGTTCGCGGAAGGTGCGCGTGGCAGCCTGACCAAGCAACTGATCGCCCGCTACAAGCTCGACAGTGGCAGCGAACCGCCGAAATTCGGCATCGGCCTCAAGGAAGTCTGGCAGATCGAGAAAGCGAAGCATCGCCCCGGTCTGGTGCGGCATTCGTTCGGCTGGCCGCTCGACAACAAGACCGGCGGCGGATCGTTTCTCTATCACTATGGCGATGACCTCGTCGCGATCGGCTTCGTCGTCCATCTCAATTACGACGATCCGTATCTGTCGCCGTTCGAGGAATTCCAGCGGTTCAAAACCCATTCGTCGATCCGCCCGCTGCTGGAAGGCGGCAAGCGGATTTCTTACGGTGCGCGCGCGATCACGGAAGGCGGCTATCAATCGGTGCCGAGGCTGACCTTCGCCGGTGGCGCGCTGATCGGCTGTGCTGCGGGCTTTGTCAATGTGCCACGCATCAAGGGCGTTCACAACGCGATGCGCAGCGGCATGATCGCGGCACGGCATGTCGCGGATGCGCTGGCGGAAGGCCGCGCCAGTGACGAACTCGTGAAATACGAAGACGGCTGGCGGTCGTCCTCGGTCGGACGCGATCTGAACCGTGTGCGCAACGTCAAGCCGCTGTGGTCGAAGTTCGGCACCGCGCTTGGTGTCATGCTTGGCGGCATCGACATGTGGATGCAGACGCTGCTCGGCCTCTCGCTGTTCGGCACACTGTCTCATGGCAAAACCGATGCCGCGAGCCTGCGTCCCGCGCGCGACAGCAAACCGCGTCCCGCGCCAAAGCCCGACGGGCAGTTGACATTCGACAGATTGTCCTCGGTGTTTCTGTCCAACACCAATCATGAGGAAGACCAGCCGGTCCATCTCAAGGTGCTGGACATGGCGCTGCAGAAATCGTCCGAGCACGATGTTTTCGCCGGACCCTCGAACCGCTACTGCCCGGCCGGAGTCTATGAGTGGCTCGAGGAGCCAGACGGCCTGCGCTTTCAGATCAACGCGCAGAACTGCGTTCACTGCAAAACCTGCGACATCAAGGATCCGAACGGCAACATCGTCTGGGTGCCGCCAGAGGGCGGCGGCGGGCCGAACTATCAGGGCATGTGAACGGCTGGCGATGTTGGCGACTGGACAGGGCGGTATGAGCTGAAATGCACGACGTAGCTTCCTTCGGGCTCACCGCCTTTATTCTGTTCGGCGCCTATACGTTATTCGGCATCACCGGCTTCGGCCAGAGCATGATCGCGATGCCGTTCCTGGCGATGGTCGCCTCGCTGAAATTCTTCGTTCCGCTGGTGGCGCTGCTCGATATCGTATTCGTGGTCTGGAATATGACCAAGTTTCGCAAACAGGCGAACTACCGGGAACTGATTGCGCTGTTGCCCACCACCGTCATCGGCCTGATTGGCGGTGCGGCCATGCTGGTGCTTCTTCCTGAACGGATTCTGCTGCTGACGCTGGGCGTACTGATCACCGCTTACGGCCTTTATCGCTTGGTGGCGAAGCAACAGGCAGGGAAGCTGAACAAGTTTGTCGCCGTGCCGCTCGGGCTGCTGGCAGGAGCGCTGTCCGCAACCTTTGGAACCGGTGGGCCGGTCTATGTTGCCTATCTCTCGGGCCGTATCTTCGACAAGAGCGAGTTGCGCGCGACCATTCTGGGATTGATCCTGCTAACCGCGATTTTCCGAATCGGCGCTTTCGGAATCGGCGGTCTCTATAACAACGCCCATATCTGGCTGTGGTGGCTGATGGTGCTGCCGTTCTGTTTCGCCGGGGTGAAACTCGGCCATTATCTTCACGACAGATTGAAGAGCGAGAGTTTGTTGACCCTCGTCTATCTGACTCTGGTGGTGTCGGGGGTGACCCTTCTGGTCAAGAATTTCTGACGGCAGCAGGCTCGGTTGCACCGGGCGGGGTAGACTTGGCACAGTTTCGCCATTTTAGACGCTCGCCACGATGCGGCCATGGTTGCCGAAACGTTTCCCAGGAAACTTTCCGAATCCTTGCGGACGGCACCCAAACGGGCCATTGTGCGCTGCCCTGAGCCGCCCCTCGGGTGGCCTTGCGTTTCAATTCATCCTGACGGAGACGGTGCGCGTGCATTCCTCAACTCGTTCTTCTCGCGTGGCGCTTGCTGCTGCGTTGGCCGCGGCAATGATGGTCGCGCCGATCGCATCAGCTGCCTTCGCCGAAACGACACCCACAATCGATAACGGATTGTCGGCTTATCCGACCACGCGTGATCTGCAGGGGCTAAGTCTTGCCGGCAGCTACCTTGCGGCCCGTCATGCCAGCGCGGATCGGGACGCGGGTGTCGCCGCCTCGTTCTATCGCGCAGCGCTTCGCGCCGATCCGAAGAATACCGATCTGCTGGATCGCGCCTTCATTTCCTCCGTTGCCGACGGCGAGATGGATGAGGCCGTCAAGCTCGCAGGCAAGATTCTCGCAACCGACAAGACCAACCGCGTGGCACGGCTGGTCGAGGGTGTTCACGCCCTCAAGCTGAAACGCTACTCGGCGGCGCAGCAGAATTTCAGTCAGTCGGTGCGCGGCCCGATCACCGATCTTGTTGGGACGCTGCTCACGAGCTATGCGATGCAGGGTGCAGGCAACACCTCTACCGCGCTCGCCAATATCGACAAGCTCGCCGGCCCGGAATGGTATCCGATTTTCAAGAACCTTCACGCCGGCCTGATCGACGAACTCGCCAACCGGCAGAAGGATGCCGGGGTCCGTTTTGAAGCGGCCTACAAGCTCGATGACACCGCATTGCGGATCGTTGATGCCTATGGACGCTGGATGTCGCGCAACAAGAGGGCAGCCGACGCGGTGCAGTTGTTCGAGACCTTCGACAAGAAGGCGCCGCGTCATCCCCTGATCGTCGATGCGTTGAAGGAACTGAAGGCCGGCAAGAAGCTGCCGGCGCAGATCGACACGCCGCAATCCGGCGCAGCCGAGGCGCTATACGGCATCGGCTCGTCGCTGACGCGCCGCGGCGGCGAAGACCTCGCGCTGGTGTATTTGCAACTCGCGCTGTATCTGCACCCGAACCATCCGCTCGCGCTGCTGTCTCTCGCTGATCTTTATGAATCGGTGAAGAAGCCGCAGCTCGCAATCAAGATCTACGAGCGCATGCCCGAGAATTCGCCGCTGAAGCGCAATGCGCAGATTCAGATGGCGACCGATCTCGATGCTGTGGATCGCACCGACGAAGCTCTGACAATCCTCAAGTCAGTCACTGCGGAAGACTCCAAGGATGCCGAAGCGTTGATGGCGCTCGGCAATATCGAACGTGCACGCAAGAAGTTTGCTGATTGCAGCGGAACCTATTCCAAGGCGATTGAGGCTTCGGATGCAGCGAAGCCGAATTGGGTGCTGTATTACTTTCGCGGTATTTGCGAGGAGCGCTCCAAGCAGTGGCCGAAGGCAGAGGCTGATCTGAAGAAGGCGCTGGAATTGCAGCCCGAGCAGGCGCACGTGTTGAACTATCTGGGCTATTCGTGGGTCGATCAGGGCATCAATCTGCCTGAAGGCATGGCGATGATCCGCCGTGCTGTCGATCAGCGCCCCGATGATGGTTACATCGTGGATTCGCTGGGCTGGGCATATTACCGCATCGGCGACTATGCCAATGCGGTGAAGACCCTGGAGCGTGCCATCGACCTGAAGCCGGAGGATCCGACCGTCAACGATCATCTCGGCGATGCCTATTGGCGCGTCGGCCGAACGCTGGAGGCGAAATATCAGTGGGCGCATGCGCGCGATCTCAAGCCGGAGGCCGACGAACTGCCGAAGATCGAGGCCAAGATAGAGAATGGCTTGCCGGATTTGCCGACTGGTCCTGCGGCGGCATCCAATGCCAACGACAAGAAGAAAGACGATAAAGGCGGCTAGTGCGCCGGCGAATTGGATTTCTTGAACATGGATGGCCGGGCATAGTCCGTCGAAGACGGGCGTGAACGCCCTTATGTCCCGGCCATCTGCGTCTTGGTATGGGTTTGCGAATGTGAAAGCCGGCGGCGGACGCAGGCATCAACCAGAGGCGGGCATGGCTTCATTTACCGAAATCGCGCGCGCCAAGGTTAACCTGACGCTACGCGTTCTGGGCCGCCGCCCCGACGGCTATCATGATCTCGACAGCATTGCCGCCTTCGCCGATTGCGCCGACAGCCTGACGCTGGCTCCGGGCGACCTCGGCCTCACGGTTACCGGACCGGGAAGTGCTACGTGCGGCGATGCCAACGACAATCTGGTGATCCGCGCGTCCCGGTTGTTGGCCGAACGCGTGCCGGGATTGCAGCTTGGTCATTTCACGCTCGACAAGCATTTGCCGGTGGCGGCCGGAATTGGCGGCGGTTCGGCGGATGCCGCAGCAGCGCTGCGGTTGCTGGCGAAGGCGAACGGGATCGCTCTCGACGATGCGCGTCTGTTCGACGCGGCAGGCCTTGCGGGTGCGGATGTGCCGGTTTGTATCGCTTCGCATGCGTGCGTGATGAGCGGTGTCGGTGAAAATCTGACCATGCTGGATTTTCCACCACTGTCCTGCGTCATGGTCAATCCGCGCGTTGCGGTCGCAACCAGGGATGTTTTCAGCGCGCTCGGCCTGCGCGCGGGTCAGTTGCGTGTCGGCGTCGACGAAATCCTCGAGGCGGTGACGCTGCCGGGGTCAGGTGCATCGGCTGGGGAATGGATTATTCAGCTATCAGGTGGCGTCAACGATCTCGAAGCGCCTGCGCTGCGGGTTCAGCCGGTAATCGGCGAAGTGCTGGCGGCTCTGCGCAAGACGGCGAGTGTGCAATTGGTGCGGATGTCAGGGTCTGGCGCGACCTGTTTTGCGCTGTATAACGATGCCGTTGCCGCCGATCGGGCGGCGCAAGCCATCGCTCTAACCCATCCGCAATGGTGGGTTCACGCGGGAACGCTCAGCTAAATCAGTTTGATCGCGCCAGACAGAACGCTACGACCTGTTCAAGTGCAGCTTTCATCGACGAAGAGGGAAACAGCGCTAACGCATCAACGGCCATCGCGCCATAATGCTGTGCGCGCTGCATGGTGTCTTCCAGCGCGCGGTGCTTGGTCATCAGGCCGATGGCGTGATCGAGATCGGCATCGGCCACTTCGCCGCGCTCCAGTGTCCTGATCCAGAAATCGCGTTCGACATCGTTGCCGCGGCGGAAAGCCAGCACGACAGGCAGGGTGATCTTGCCTTCGCGGAAATCGTCGCCCACGTTCTTGCCGAGTTTTGCGGCCTTCCCGCCATAATCGAGTACATCGTCGACGAGTTGGAAGGCGATGCCCAGATTCATGCCGAATGAGCGCGACGCGGTCTGCTCCGCCTTCGGCCGGTTGGCGATCACGGGTCCCACCTCACTTGCTGCGGCGAACAGTTCGGCGGTCTTGCCACGGATCACCGCGAGGTATTCGTCCTCGGTAGTGGCGGTATTCTTCGCGGCCGCCAACTGCATCACCTCGCCTTCCGCAATGGTAGCGGCGGCGGATGATAGAATATCGAGCGCGCGGAGCGAGCCGACCTCGACCATCATACGGAAGGCCTGGCCAAGCAGGAAGTCGCCGACAAGAACGCTCGCCTCGTTACCCCATAGCATCCGCGCCGACAACTTGCCACGACGTAATTCGCTCTCGTCCACGACATCGTCGTGCAGGAGTGTCGCGGTGTGCATGAATTCGACGGCGGCAGCGAGCTTGACATGACCGTCGCCGGCATAGCCCGCGAGTTGTGCCATCGCCAGCGTCAGCATTGGACGCAACCGCTTGCCGCCTGAGGAGATCAAGTGGTTGGCGACTTCCGGGATCATCGTGACTTCGGAACCGGTTCGCGACAGAATGGTCGTGTTGACCGCCGCCATGTCGTCCGCGACAAGCGCAACAAGGCGGTCGATCGATGGTGTAGAATGGCCCTCAAAAGGTACAATAACTGCCACGCAGGGTCTCCCGGTTCTGGCTGGCCGGACAATAGAAACTGCCGCGTCCCACGGCAAGAGCGTCCCCGTCCGGCGATGAGGAGGAAGCAGGATTGCGCGAGCTATTGAGGACGAACGATATAGTCATGGTGTCGGCGGTGGGTGCGTTGCTCGATGGCGCAAACATCAGGCATCTTCTGCTGGATGCCAATATGAGTGTTTTGGAAGGGTCGGCCGGGGCAATTCCCCGTCGGATTCTCGTGTGTGAGAATGACGCTGCTGCCGCCCGCCGCCTGCTGACCGACGCGGGATTGGGACACGAACTGCGCGATGGGAACTAATCCGGTCGCACCCCCTGATCTGACCGAGGATGCTTTTCTCGCGGGCCGGCTTCGTCTGCGCCAGTTCAGACGTGGTCATCGCGCGGGCCATGATGCTATCCTGCTGGCCGCAGCCGTCCCCGCACATGCGGGAGAGCGCACCGTCGAATTCGGGGCAGGCGCAGGAGCTGCGGGTCTTGCGCTGGCACGGCGGGTCGAAGGCATAGACCTCACCTTGGTGGAGATTGATCCTGCGCTCGTTGATCTCGCGCAAACCAATGCCGCAATCAACGGAATCGCGGTGCGGGCCATCATGCTCGACGTCGGCGCGCCTGCGACGCAATTCGTGGACATGGGCTTGCCGCCGGACCACGCCGATCACGTGATGATGAATCCGCCCTTTCATGCGGCGGGTCGTCACCGCGCGTCGCCTGATGAAGGCAAGCGCACGGCGTATCTCGATACGGGCGAGACGCTCGATGTCTGGGTGAAGGCCGCGCGGCGGATTCTCAAGCCCGGCGGCTGCCTGACGCTGATCTGGCGAGCGGATGAACTGGATCGTGTGCTGGATGTGCTCGAACGCGGCTTCGGCGCGGTCGAAGTGGTTCCAGTCTATCCGAAGCCGGGTGCGGTAGCGATCCGCATTCTGGCGCGCGCGATCAAGGGAAGCCGGGGGCCGTTACAGATTTTTTCGGGCCTCGTTTTGAACGACCGCTTGGGTCATCCCTCCAAGGAGGCGGAACATGTGCTTCGGGGCACCGCGCTCGGTTCCGCTATTTACGGTGAAACACTGTGTGGCATGCTCAAAAAATAGGCGTCCAGCTTACTACGGAAGCGAGTTCTTGCGCTTATCTTGAGCGGAGGTGAAGCGGATAGCTGTGAAAAGTGCGCTTATGATCAATACCATCAGATAGATTTTCATCGGAGCACCTTTCGGCTGGCGTCGCCGGAAGTTTGGAACAGAGGTGTTATCGCGGTATGCGATGCAAGGGGCGTACCGGACGGCGCCTGAGTGCCATTTGATGAATAATAAGACGTTAATGCGAAGGGCGTTGCATGACGAATGAGGGCCGCGATCACAATGCGCTGAATGACGGCTGGACTCGCTTCCTGCCGGAGCGTTTCCGCGGGGCAGTGATCCCTGTGGTTCGCCTGAGCGGCACCATTGGTGCGGTTACCCCGCTGCGACCGGGGCTGTCGCTGTCCGGCGTCAGCAAGCTGCTCGAGAAAGCATTTGAGACCAGGCGGGCCAAGGCGGTCGCGCTGGTCATCAATTCGCCAGGAGGCTCGCCGGTCCAGTCGCATCAGATCTACGCACGCATCCGCCAGCTTGCAGAGGCGAAGAAAATTCCGGTGCTGGTGTTCGTCGAGGATGTTGCAGCCTCGGGCGGCTACATGATCGCCTGCGCGGGCGATGAGATTTTCTGTGACCCATCGTCGATTCTTGGATCGATCGGCGTGATCGGCGGCACATTCGGTTTTCAGGATTTGATCAAGAAGGTCGGCATCGAACGCAGGGTTTACACCTCGGGCGAGCACAAGAGCAGCCTCGATCCGTTCCTGCCGGAAAACCCCGACGACGTTGAGCGACTGAAGGGGATCCAGCGCGAGATCCATGACAGTTTCATCGATCTGGTGAGGCGCAGCCGCGGCGCACGGCTGCAGGGAGAGGCGGACTATCTGTTCTCCGGCGAGTACTGGGCCGGCGCGCGCTCGGTAAAACTCGGACTCGCGGACGGGATTGGCGATCTGCGCAGTGTGTTGCGTGCACGTTATGGCGAGCATGTCCGCATGCCGGTGATTGCGCCAAAGAGCGGATTGCTGTCGAGTCTTGCAGGCAGAAAACCGGCGGCTGGCGCCATGATCGGTGCAGGCTTCGCGGAGGACCTGATTTCCACCCTGGAGGCGCGTGCATTATGGGCGCGTTACGGCCTGTGAGTGTGAGGGACAAATGCCGCCACTGATTCTGATTGCGTTGGGCGTATTGGGTGGAGCGGCTCTGGTGCGGCTTGCGACAAGGGAAGGCCGCCGCGTCAATCGTGAGCTTGATGAAATTCGCGAGCAGGAGGCCTCCGACCCCAGCGGCATGGTTCGGCTCCGGCGCGACCCGCAGACGGGCACCTACCGTCCGCATTAGGCATGACGGAGGCGAGCCCCCTCCGATAGCGTGATAAGGGACGTTTTCGGCGGCCTCTCCTTGATTCCTGAACCTCGCGCCGATACGGTCCGCCGCGTCAGCCCGGCTTTGCCGCCCTTGAACTGATTGCAGAATATCTGATGGAAACGCTTCCACCGCACATGCGCCCCGAAAAATCGTTTCAGGGCCTGATCCTGACATTGCAGCGCTATTGGGCTGATTATGGCTGTGTGATCCTGCAACCCTACGACATGGAAGTGGGCGCTGGCACCTTCCATCCTGCGACGACACTGCGCGCGCTCGGGCCGAAGAGCTGGAACGCTGCCTATGTGCAGCCCTCTCGGCGCCCGAAGGATGGCCGCTATGGCGAGAACCCGAACCGCCTGCAGCACTACTATCAGTTTCAGGTGATCCTGAAACCGTCGCCATCCGACATTCAGGATTTGTATCTGAAATCGCTCAGGGCGATCGGCGTCGATGCCATGCTTCACGACATCCGCTTTGTCGAGGACGACTGGGAAAGCCCGACGCTCGGCGCGTGGGGTCTCGGCTGGGAATGCTGGTGCGACGGTATGGAAGTCTCGCAATTCACTTATTTCCAGCAGGTCGCGGGCGTCGAATGCGCGCCGGTCGCGGGCGAGCTAACTTACGGCCTCGAGCGTCTTGCGATGTATGTGCAAGGCGTCGACCGCGTTTACGATTTGAACTTCAACGGCCGCGAGGGCGCCGAGAAGGTAACGTATGGCGATGTCTTCCTGCAGGCCGAGCAGGAGTATTCGCGGCACAATTTCGAGCACTCCGACACCGCGATGCTGTTCGAGCAGTTCAGGATGGCCGAAGGTGCGTGCAAGAAATATCTCGAAGCGGGCTGGGCTGACGGGAAGAAGGAGCGTCACCTGATGGCGCTGCCAGCCTACGACCAGTGCATCAAGGCCAGCCACGTCTTCAACCTGCTCGACGCGCGCGGCGTGATCTCGGTTACCGAGCGGCAGAGCTACATCCTGCGTGTGCGCGAGTTGGCGAAAGCCTGCGGCGAGGCATGGATCGCCACCGAAGCGGGTGGGGTGAGGGGATAGTTTTTGTGCGCGATGGTTTGAGTTTACCCTCCCGTTGAGGGGGAGGGTCGGCGAGCGTAGCGAGGCCGGGGTGGGGTGGCGAATGGTCAGGAAGACTGTCAGTGACTTCAAGCGGCGGGCCGCGAAGCGATTGCGAGCGAATGTAACGGGTGCGGAGGCGCTCCTTTGGCGTCATCTTCGGCATCTTGATGTGCAGGAAGTCATTTCAGGCGACAGGTTGTGATTGGTCCTTACATCGCGGATTTTGCCAGCCCGTCTGTGAAACTGGTTATTGAGGTCGATGGATCGCAGCACGGAACGAACGAAGGTCTGCGAAGAGATGGTGAGCGAACGCGCTGGTTGAACGGTGAAGGTTACCGCGTGCTTCGATTTTGGAACAATGACGTGATGAACAAGACAACGGCTGTGCTGGAGATGATACGTCAGGCTATTGATGCCACCCCACCCCGCCTGCCTTTGGCAGGCAGCCCTCCCCCTCAAGGGGAGGGTGAGTAGAAATTATGCCAGATCTTCTTTTTGAATTGTTCTCCGAAGAAATTCCCGCGCGCATGCAGGCGAAGGCGGCGGACGATCTGCGCCGCATGGTGGCGGACAGGCTCGTCGCCGAAGGCCTCGTCTATGAAGGCGCGAAGGCGTTCGCGACGCCGCGTCGTCTCGGGCTCACCGTGCATGGCCTTCCCGGACGCCAGCCTGATCTGAAGGAAGAACGCAAGGGACCAAAGGTCGGTGCGCCGGATGCCGCCGTGCAGGGCTTCCTCAAGGCCACCGGCCTGAAGTCACTCGACGAGGCGAAAATCCAGAAGGACCCGAAGAAGGGTGACTTCTACATTGCGCTGATCGAGAAGCCGGGTCGCCCGGCCATCGAGGTGATCGCGGAAATCCTGCCGGTGATTGTCCGCACCTTTCCTTGGCCGAAGCAGATGCGCTGGGGCGCGGGCTCAGCTACGCGCGGCGCGCTGACATGGGTGCGGCCGCTGCATTCGATCGTCGCGACATTCGGTCTCGAAACCGAAGACCCGGACGTGGTGAAGTTCGATGTCGGCGGCATCGAGGCCGGGCAGGTGACGCGTGGCCACAGATTCATGGCGCCCGCTGAATTTTCCGTACGCCGTTTCGAGGATTATGTTGCGAAGCTGGAAGCCGCCAAGGTCGTGCTCGACCCGCAACGCCGCAGAGACATCATTCTTGCTGATGCGAAGCAACTGGCGTTTGCGCAAGGCTACGAACTGATCGAGGACGAAGCGCTGCTGGAAGAGGTCGCCGGCCTTGTCGAATGGCCGGTCGCGCTGATGGGCTCGTTCGATCAGGACTTCCTGTCGATCCCCGGCGAAGTGATCCGCGCCACCATTCGCAACAACCAGAAATGTTTCGTGGTGCGCGACCCCAAATCTGGCGCAGCGTCGCGGACTGCACTCGGCGACGCGGCGCCAGCGTCCGGCAAGCTCGCGCCGAAATTCATTCTCGTTTCAAACATCGAGGCGAGCGACGGCGGCAACGCTATCGTTGCGGGCAACGAGCGTGTGATTCGCGCGCGGCTGAGCGATGCAAAATTCTTCTACGAGACTGACCTCAAGACCAGGCTGGAAGCGCGGCTGCCGAAGTTCGAGAACATCGTGTTCCACGAAAAGCTCGGCACGCAGGCCGAGCGCATCGCGCGCATCGAGCGGTTGGCGGCGGAACTGGCGCCACTGGTCGGCGCCGATGTCGAGAAGACCAAGCGCGCGGCAAAACTCGCCAAGGCGGATTTGCTCACCGAAGTCGTCGGTGAATTCCCCGAAGTGCAGGGCCTGATGGGCAAGTACTACGCGCTGGCGCAGGGTGAAGATGCCTCCGTCGCCGTGGCCATCGAGGATCACTACAAGCCGCAGGGACCGAATGATCGCGTGCCGAACGATCCGGTGGCGATTGCGGTGGCGCTGGCCGACAAGATCGACATTCTCACCGGCTTCTGGGCCATCGATGAAAAGCCGACGGGGTCGAAAGACCCGTTCGCGCTGCGGCGCGCGGCGTTGGGGGTGATCAGGTTGATCGCCGATAACGATATTCGTCTGTCGCTGCTGGCGACTTTTGCGAAGGCTGCGAAGCCGCATGACGGCAAGGATTTGCTCTCTTTCTTCGCCGACCGCCTGAAGGTGCAGTTGCGCGAGCAGGGCGCGCGGCACGATCTGGTTGACGCGGTATTCGCGCTCGGAGGACAGGATGACCTGTTGATGGTCGTGCGACGCGTCGAGGCGCTTGGCAAATTCCTCGACACCGATGATGGCAAGAATCTGCTTGCGGGTACCAAGCGCGCGTCGAACATCCTTGCGATTGAGGAGAAGAAGGACAAGCGCAGCTTCGCTGGAGCGCCGGAATCGTCGCTCTATAAGCTCGATGAAGAAAAGAATCTCGCCCGCGCCATCAGTGAAGTGAAGGCTGAGGCAGGTGCGGCCGTGGCGAAGGAGGACTTCGCGGGCGCCATGGGCGCTTTGGCGAAGTTGCGCCCGGTGGTCGATGCGTTCTTCGACAAGGCGAAGGTCAACGATGACGATAAGGCGGTGCGCGAAAACCGCCTCAAGCTCTTGGCCGAAATCCGTGAAGCCACGCGCGCGGTCGCGGACTTCTCGAAGATTCAGGATTGACGTTTCAGAAGTGAAATTTCGTCATTACGAGGAGTGTAGGCGACGAAGCAATCCAGTCTTGCTCTGGATTGCTTCGCTTCGCTCGCAAGGAAGCCTGTGTCGTCATTGCCGAGCTTGATCCGGCAATCCATCTTTTTTCTTTTTTGCAGGATGGATGCGCGGGTCAAGCCCGCGCATGACAAACACACCGGAGGCCTCGAGGCTCCCGCCTGCGCGGGAGCGCCATTGAGGTCTCGTTACTCGATCACCTGAATGACCCTGCGGGTTCGCGGATCGACAAGCACATAGGTGTCGTTCACGCGGCTGTAGCGGTAACGGTGCGCGCCGTACTGCTGCGGCACGTCGTAATAGGTCACGCCCATCTCCGGCAACGTCACGCCGACCATCACCTGACCCGGCACGGTGTAGTTCGGCACATTCTCCTGCACGACATATTCGCGGAAGCGCGGTTGCAGATCGGGGGCGATACCACCCTCATCCACGACCATGCCGGTCGTCGCGCCGTCGCGCACGATGATGCCTTGCGCCTGCGCAGCGGCCGGTACCGCCATCGCACCGGCCAGGACGGCAAGAACGAGTGCTGACTTTCGCATGGTCTGTCTCCTGTCAAAAGGAAGGCCGCATGATGCGGCCGATGCCAGACAATCCGCAGACGATGCAGGTGTTCCTGCACCACTTGTGACTTCATCGGGGTCTTTTTGTGCAGGGAAGGAACCGATCCGCTTTCAGAATCGTCTCCCATCGTCTATCGCGCTCGTGACGATGCACTTCGCGAGCATTCCACCCCTAAAATTTCAGGAGATGATGCAATGACGATTACAGGAATCGCCCACCTTCAGCCGGTTGTCGCGCTTATCGCGGGTATCCTCATTCTCATCATGCCGCGCCTTCTGAATTACATCGTTGCGATCTACCTGATTTTCGTCGGGATCGTGGGGTTGGGTATCATTCACTGAGTTCGTGGCTCAGATTTGGAAGTAGGACTGACGAGGAATCCGAACCATCCACTAGCCGAAAGTTGGTATTCCAGCACCCAGCTATGCGTCAGGCGCGCCTTGCATCACGCCTTGAAACCGTGGTGTAACGCGCCTGCTTTCCAATTCCATCCAGCGACTGGCGGTCATGGCAAAAGCTCTCTCCAGGGTCAAAAAATCATCTGCAAAAGCAAAGTCCTCAGTAAAGCGCGCGACATCGTCTCCGGCGCGTAAGAAAGTCGGAAAGGCGCCGCCGCGACCGGCCGCCAAAAAGGCGGCTGCGAAAGCCAAGGCCGCGAAGGGCTCGGCCAAGACTCTGAACAGGACCCTGAAATCCTCTCCAGCCAAACGGGCGGCGGCCAAGACCGCCGCAAAAGCCGGAAAATGGGTTTACCTGTTTGGCGGCGGCAAGGCCGAGGGCAAGGCCGGCATGCGCGAGTTGCTCGGCGGCAAGGGCGCCAATCTCGCCGAGATGTCCAATCTCGGCCTTCCGGTACCGCCCGGTTTCACCATCCCGACCACGGTCTGCACCTACTTCTACGCCAACAACAAGAGCTATCCGAAGGAGCTGAAGGCGCAGGTTGAAAAAGCGCTGGAAACCGTCGGCAAGATCGTCGGCAGGAAGTTTGGCGATGCCAGGAATCCGCTTCTGGTCTCGGTGCGCTCGGGTGCGCGGGCCTCGATGCCGGGCATGATGGATACGGTCCTCAACCTTGGCCTCAATGACACCACGGTCGAGGCGCTGGCTGCGAATTCCAACGACCGCCGCTTTGCCTATGACAGCTATCGCCGCTTCATCACCATGTACTCGAATGTGGTGCTCGGCTTCGAGCATCATCATTTCGAGGATGTGCTGGACACCTACAAGGACAGCAAGGGCTTTTCGCTCGACACCGATCTCAATGCCGACGACTGGCAGGTCATCGTCGGACACTACAAGGAGGTGATCGCGCGCGAGACCGGTCACGACTTCCCGCAGGATCCGTATGAGCAACTCTGGGGGGCGATCGGCGCGGTGTTCGGCTCATGGATGACGGCGCGGGCCGTTACCTATCGCCGCCTGCACGACATCCCTGAGTCGTGGGGCACCGCCGTCAATGTGCAGTCGATGGTGTTCGGCAACATGGGCGACACCTCAGCGACCGGCGTTGCCTTCACGCGTAATCCCTCGACCGGCGAGCGCCGGCTCTATGGCGAATTTCTTATCAACGCGCAGGGCGAGGACGTCGTCGCCGGTATTCGCACGCCGCAGGAAATCACCGAGGCCGCGCGCAAGGAATCCGGCTCGGACAAGCCGTCGATGGAATCCGAAATGCCGGAGGCCTTCGCGGAATTGACGCGCATCTATCAGAAGCTTGAAAAGCACTACCGTGACATGCAGGACATGGAATTCACGGTCGAGCAGGGCAAGCTGTGGATGTTGCAGACCCGCAATGGCAAGCGCACCACCAAGGCTGCACTGCGCATCGCGATTGAACTCGCCAACGAAGGCCTGATCTCGAAGAAGGATGCGGTGGCCCGCATCGAGCCTGCTTCGCTCGATCAATTGTTGCACCCGACCATCGACCCCAACGCCAAGCGCGATGTGGTGGCGACCGGTCTTCCGGCCTCGCCCGGCGCCGCATCCGGCGAAATCGTGTTCTCCTCGGATGAAGCCGCCAAGCTGCATGCCGACGGACGCAAGGTCGTACTGGTGCGCGTCGAGACGTCACCGGAAGACATTCACGGTATGCATGCCGCCGAGGGCATCCTGACCACGCGCGGCGGCATGACCTCGCACGCTGCCGTTGTCGCCCGCGGTATGGGCAAGCCCTGCGTCTCCGGCGCGGGCAGCATCCGCGTCGATTATGGACGTGGCACGATGTCGATCGGCAACCGCACCTTCAAGGCGGGCGATGTCATCACTATCGACGGCTCGCTCGGCCAGGTGCTGGCTGGCCAGATGCCAATGATCGAGCCGGAACTGTCTGGCGAGTTTGGTACGCTGATGGGCTGGGCTGATCAGTTCCGCAAACTCAAGATCCGCGCCAACGCCGACACCCCGGCGGACGCGCGTACCGCGCTCAAGTTCGGCGCCGAAGGTATCGGCCTGTGCCGCACCGAGCACATGTTCTTCGAGGAAACGCGCATCCGCACCGTCCGCGAGATGATCGTGGCCGAAGATGAGCAGGCCCGCCGCGCGGCGCTTGCAAAGCTTCTGCCGATGCAGCGCGCTGACTTTGTCGAGCTGTTCGAGATCATGAAGGGTCTGCCCGTCACGATCCGTCTGCTCGATCCGCCGCTGCACGAGTTCTTGCCGCATACGCAAAGCGAGATCGAGGAAGTGGCGCGCGTTCTCAACACCGACCCGCGCAAGATCGCGGACCGCGTACGGGAACTTGCCGAATTCAACCCGATGCTCGGCTTCCGTGGCTGTCGTCTTGCGATCGCCTATCCGGAGATCGCGGAAATGCAGGCTCGCGCGATCTTCGAGGCAGCAGTCGAAGCCGCCAAGCGCACCGGCAAGCCGCCGGTGATCGAGGTGATGGTGCCGCTGATCGCGACTCGAGCCGAATTCGACATTGTGCGCGAGCGCATCGATGCGATGGCGCGCGCGGTAACCAAGGAAACCGGCGGCAAGCTGACCTATCAGGTTGGCACCATGATCGAGCTGCCGCGTGCGTGCCTCAAGGCGGACGACATCGCCGGGACGGCGGAGTTCTTCTCCTTCGGCACCAACGACCTGACGCAGACGAGCTTCGGCATCAGCCGCGATGACGCCGCCTCGTTCCTTGGACCGTATGTGGCCAAGGGCATCCTGGAGACGGACCCCTTCATCTCGCTCGATCGCGACGGTGTCGGCGAGCTGGTGCGGATCGGCGCGCAGCGCGGCCGCAAGGTCCGTGCGAACCTGAAGATGGGGATCTGCGGCGAGCATGGCGGCGACCCGGCATCGGTCGCGTTCTGCCACGAGGTTGGGCTCGACTATGTGTCCTGCTCACCCTATCGCGTACCGATAGCGCGTCTGGCGGCGGCGCAGGCTGCTCTTGGCAAGACTGCGGCAGGCCAGGCCTAGGCAGCTACTTCACGATTTTCAGGCCGTACCTTCGTCATGAGGGTGCGGCCTGATGCTTTTTGCGCGTTGACCAATTTTTTACCACACTGTGAAAACCGCTATTTACCAAGCATTGCGGCGTGATTGCCGAAATGGCGCGATATTGTTGCGTGTGGCGCGCCTGCATCGCGATTAACCCGGCGGCAACTTTAATTCGATAACACCAAAAACGATCAAATTGCACTGAATGTGCGAGGAGATCGCGTGTGTGTAGTGTTGTTGCGTGAGCGTAATGATGGTTATGTTGCGTAACAGACTGAAGGGCGCAAATCTTGCGCCCTTCAGTTTTGTTTTCTGCCTCCTCGCGATGATGCCGACCGAAATCGGCTATCAGGACATTGCCTCGCAGCTGGTGCACCAGCCGGGCGTCGCACAGCGCTGGCAGCAGCATCTGTTTGCGACACCACGCAAGGCGCTCCGTATCGCTTCTTTCAATTTTGTTCGTCCGATCGGCACCGATGTGCCCGATGCCGCCTCGGTGACACTTGTGAGCCTTGGCGGCCGCAATTCGGATATCACCGGTTCGCTCGGTGGTGGCAACCCGTTTGCTCCAGCGGTCCGTCCGCTGCAAGCCTCCGATTATCCGGCCGTGATGCGTGCCGCGAAGGGCGATCGCCTGCCGTTGGCGGTGCCGCCCGCGCATTCCGTCTCGCCTGCGTCGCAGAATGTTCCGGCTGAAGATGCGAAGGCTGCCGCCGAGAACACGGCTGCGAGTGAGCCGCTTGATCAGGAATTGCAGGAAGCGCTGAACTCGCCGCGCCTGCCGCAATACGATGCACCCAAGACCGATGACGGCGTGCTTGACGACAGCGCGCTGGCCGCGCTTCATGCAACCTCCAGCCACGCAGTTGCACCCCGCGATCCTTTCACAGTCAAGACCGCGAGCCTGTTCTTCGGCAGCTCCGCGCTCGGCGACACCGGCGAAACGCTGGAACGCTGGCAGCCCGGCGAGGAACCGATCGTGATCCTGCCGGGCGGCGATCCCGACCTGAAACGCCAGGTCTCGTTGTCACCGAATGCCGATCCGTCGGCTGGCGGCGAGTCGATCGCGCCCAAGGGCGAGGTCAACAAGGAATCCCCGGCGCAGCGGCTCCATCTTGATGCAAAGGCGCGCGCCAAGGGCGAGAAGTGCCTCGCGGAAGCCGTGTACTTTGAAGCGCGCGGCGAAGCCGTGCGCGGTCAGATCGCGGTGGCGCAGGTGGTGATGAACCGGGTGTTCTCGGGCTTCTATCCGACGACGATCTGCGGCGTGGTTTACCAGAACAAGGGCCGGCATCTCGCCTGCCAGTTCACTTTCGCCTGCGACAACGTCCGCGACGTCATCAACGAGCCGGACATGTGGGAGCGGGCGAAGCGGATCGCCAAGGCGACGCTGGACGGCAAGTTGTGGCTGCCGGAAGTCGGCAAGTCGACACATTATCACGCGTACTGGGTGCGCCCGTCATGGGTACACGAGATGAAGAAGATGTATCGCTTCGGCGTCCATACCTTCTACAGACCGAAGGCGTGGGGCGACGGCAAGGATGCGCCGAGCTGGGGCAATGCCGCGCAGACGGCGGAAATTTCCAAGGAACTGGTCGCGGAAGCGAAAAGCTCGGCCGAACTCGAAGCCCGGCGGTAGACGAAAACATGAATTGTCATTGCCGGGCTTGACCCGGCAATCCATCATTTTCAGCACTTTTCCTGTTTGATGGATGCGCGGGTCAAGCCCGCGCATGACGATTCCGGGTAAAGTCGGCTGCCCTACACTTCAATATCCAGCGCGACGTCGAAGTTCGGAGCCGAATGGGTCAGTGCGCCGGATGAAGCGTAACCCACGCCGGTCTTCGCGATTTCTGCAATGTGATCCACCGTGACGCCGCCTGACACTTCCAGCACCACGCGACTGGCCGCGATCTTGACCGCCTCGCGCAGCGTCGGGATGGCCATGTTGTCGAGCAGCACGACATCGGCAAGTCCCGTCGCAAGAACTTCGCGCAACTGATCGAGCGTATCGACCTCGATCTCCACTTTCACCAGATGCCCGGCGACGGCACGCGCGCGCGTCAGCACCGCTTTGATGCCGCCCGCGACCGCGATGTGGTTGTCCTTGATGAGGATGGCGTCGTCGAGCCCGAAGCGGTGGTTGAAGCCGCCGCCGCAGCGCACGGCGTATTTCTCCAGTGCGCGCAGTCCCGGCGTGGTCTTGCGCGTGCAGCAGATGCGCAGTCCGGTGCCTGCAGTCTCCTTCACATAACTCGCCGTCAGTGTCGCGATGCCGGACAGGCGCCCGACAAAATTGAGCGCGACGCGCTCGGCTGCGAGCACGGCGCGCGCCGGGCCGGTGATGGTGAGCAGCGATTTGCCTTTTGACACCGCGTCGCCGTCACGGGCGTGGGATTCAATCTTGATCTCCGGCGCAAGCTGCCGGAACGCTTCGACCGCAAGCGGCAGGCCTGCAATGACGCCGGACTGCCGCGCGACCATGACCGCGCGGGCAGGGGTCGCTTCCGGAATGGTGGCGATGGAGGTGATGTCGCCGGCGCGGCCAAGGTCTTCCGCGAGCGCCTGCCGCACGGTGTCTGTGATGGCGGGCAGCGCCAGAAAGCCATCCGGGAAAAGCAGCGAAACAGGAGATGTTACCGTCATGCCAGGCTTCCGATCACCTCGGCGACCGAAGGCGTGTACACGAGGTCTGCCGCGACATGCAGCGCGGCGGAGAGTGTCGTCATGGTGCGGCGGGCGAGATCGGGATTGGCTTTGGGGAAATCGGAGCGGAAATGCGCGCCGCGGCTTTCCTCGCGGACATAGGCGCTGGTTGTAATGAGGAGCGCCGTCGTGGCCATGTTGCGCAGCGCGATGCTTTCCGAGCCAGCTTTGATTTCGCCAAAGATGCGGATGGCCTTTGCGAGCCCATCGGCGTCGCGGATGACGCCGACATGGGTGCTCATCGTCTGGCGTAATCTGGCCTCAAGGCTTCTTTCAGGCGCAACCGAATGCACCTTCGCGGTGGGTGTAATGGGATCCGGCGCTTGCCAGTGAAGGCGGCGGATGTCGTCAGCGATGCGCGCGGCATAGACCACGGCTTCCAGCAGCGAGTTGGAGGCGAGGCGGTTGGCGCCGTGCGCGCCGGTGGATGACACTTCACCCGCAGCCCACAGGCCGGCGATGGAGGAACGTCCGCGCCCGTCCACCGCGATGCCGCCCATGTGGTAATGCGCGGCGGGCGCGATCGGAATCGGCTGCGTGGCGGCGTCGATGTCGCCCGCGAGGCAGCTTTCATAGACGGTCGGGAATTTCTGGGCGAAGGCCGTACCGACCGCCTTGGTGGCGTCGAGGAATGCCCCGCGTCCGGCTGCGATCTCCGCGAATACGCCACGCGCGACGATGTCACGCGGCGCCAGCTCGGCGAGGGGATCGATCTTGAGCATGAAACGCTCGCCGTCGCCGTTGATGAGCGTCGCGCCTTCGCCGCGCAGCGCCTCGGTGGCGAGCGGGGCTGGGTCCTTGCCGATCATCACGGCGGTCGGGTGGAACTGAACAAACTCGGGATCGGCGATCACCGCGCCCGCGCGGGCGGCAATGGCGAGGCCCCCGCCATAGGATTCGGCGGGGTTGGTGGTGACGGCATAGAGATGGCCGACGCCACCGGTTGCGAGCACCACGGCGCGCGCAGGTAAGGCAAGCGCCTCTCCATTTGCGGTGCTGCGCAGCCGCAGCCCCGTCACCGCGCCATTCGCGACCAGCAATTCCTCGGCGCTGTAGCCCTCGATCACCTTGATCGATGGCGTCTTCCGCACGGTCTCGATCAACGCGGTGATGATGGCTTTGCCGGCACGGTCGCCCTGGACATGGACGATGCGGCGCGCAGAGTGTGCGGCCTCGCGGCCAACCGCAAGCCGGCCTTCGAGATCGCGGTCGAACGGCACGCCATAGCTCAAAAGATCGTCGATGCGTTCGGCCGCTTCACCAGCGAGCCGATGCGCCACGGCTTCATCGACGATCCCGCCCCCGACGGCGATGGTGTCGCGGGCGTGCGCTTCAGGCGTGTCGCCTTCGCCAACGGCTGCTGCGATGCCGCCCTGGGCCCATACGCTCGAGGCGCCTTCGCCGAGCGAGGCTGCTGAAATAACGGTGACCGGACGCGGCGCGAGTTTCAGCGCACAAAACAGGCCCGCAAGTCCCGCGCCGACGATGACGACATGGTCGGGCGATTGTGCCTGAGCGGCTTCCTTGTGGCTCATGCCGTTTGCCTTTGATGCGCCGGCCGGCGGTCCATAAGGCCACCGGTTGTCCGGCTTTTGGTCAGTTCTTCAGATTTACCATCCGCTCCACCGAGCGGCGGGCCTTGTCCGCGATCATCGGGTCGATCACGATTTCCTCGCGCATGTACAACAGGCTATCGAGGATCTTCGGCAGCGTGATGCGTTTCATGTGCGGGCACAGATTGCATGGCTTGACGAAGTTAATTTCCGGCAACTCTGCCTGCACGTTGTCGGCCATCGAGCATTCGGTGACCATGACGACGCGCTTGGGCTTGTTGTTGCGAACCCAGTCGATCATGTGCGCGGTCGAGCCGGTGAAGTCCGCTTCCTTGATCACGTCGGGCGGGCATTCCGGATGCGCGATGATATGGATGTCCGGGTCGGCGGCGCGATAGCTGCGCAGTTCGTCGCCGGTGAAACGCTCGTGCACTTCGCACGCGCCCTTCCAGGCAATAATCTTCACCTTGGTTTTCGTCGCGACGTATTTCGCCAGATACTGGTCCGGCACCATGATGACGGTGTCGGTGCCGAGGCTTTCCACCACCGCGACCGCGTTCGAGGAGGTGCAGCAGATGTCGACTTCCGCCTTCACATCGGCGGAAGTGTTGACATAGGCGACGACCGGCACGCCGGGGAAGCGTTCGCGCAACATCCGCACGTCTTCACCGGTGATCGAGGAGGCGAGCGAGCAGCCCGCACGCGAATCCGGGATCAGTACGGTCTTGGCCGGGTTCAGGATCTTCGAGGTCTCGGCCATGAAGTGCACGCCACACTGGATGATGACGTCGGCCTTCACTTTCGTTGCCTCAATGGCAAGTTTCAGCGAGTCGCCACTGACATCACCAACGCAGTGGAAAATTTCCGGCGTCTGGTAGTTGTGCGCGAGGATCACGGCGTTGCGCTCGCGCTTCAATTCATTGATCGCCTTGATGTAGGGCGCCATAAATGGCCACTCGATCGGCGGGATGACCTCCTTGACGCGCTCATAAAGGTGCGCGGTTGCGCGCTCGACCTCAGGAGTCCATTCCAGCGAGGGCGACGGCAGCGGGGCGAAGCGGTCGCGCGCCGGACAGCGGTCAGCAGCCGGGTTCTGGGGCAGAGCGGGAGTGCCGAAGTCTTCGGGTCCAAACAGTCCAGTCAGCGGCATGGCCATCTCCCAATATACTCTAAGTGAGCATATATGGCGTCTGAGAAAACCGGCGAAGGCCGGTGCGGCGCTCTATTCAAGAGGGTCGCCAGCGCGACGACCCCTTATTCTCAGTAAGAGCAAAACAAATATAACAGGTCTTTGGCATCCTCGCCAGACCTTCCTGCAAATTTATTGCGCGGGGAATAGGAGGGTTTCTGCATAACACCATCGTCGATTTGACGCGTCGTTTGTCGCCACTACTGTTCGGCTTGCACGAATGAGGGACCAGATTGTGGGAACGTTCAAAGCTATCCGGATCGACAAGGCCGACAAGGGCACCGTCGCGTCGCTGACGCAGTTCGATGAAAGCGAGTGGATGGAGGGCGATGTCGTCGTCGCCGTCGAATGGTCCACCCTCAATTACAAGGACGGCCTGGCGCTGACTGGAAAAGGTCCAGCGGTGGTGCGGCGTTTCCCGATGATCGCCGGAATCGATTTCGCCGGCACCGTGATCTCCTCTGAAAATCCGAAGTGGAAGACGGGCGACAAAGTGATCGGCACTGGCTGGGGTATGGGCGAGACCCATCTTGGCGCCTATGCGGAAAAGACCCGCGTCAAGGGCGACTGGCTGGTGCGGCTGCCCGGGGGCATGAGCGCACGCGAAGCGATGGCGATCGGTACGGCTGGCTTCACCGCCATGCTGTCGGTGCTGGCGCTGGAGAAGCATGGCATCACGCCGAAGGATGGCCCGGCGATTGTCACCGGCGCTGTCGGCGGCGTCGGCTCGGTCGCGGTGAGCCTTCTGGCGAAGGCCGGTTATCACGTCATCGCTTCCACCGGCCGCGCCAGCGAGAGCGCCTATCTCAAGGATCTCGGTGCAACAGAGATTATCGGCCGCGACGAGCTCTCCGGGCCCGCCAAGCCGCTCGCCAAAGAGCGCTGGGCGGCGGGCGTCGACAGCGTCGGCTCGACGACGCTCGCCAACGTGCTGTCGATGACCAAGGCTCATGGCGCGATCGCCGCCTGCGGGCTCGCCGGCGGCATGGACTTGCCGGCAACTGTCGCACCTTTCATTTTGCGCGGGGTGTGCCTTTTGGGTATCGACTCGGTGATGTGCCCGCTGCCGCTGCGGGAAGCCGCTTGGGCGCGGTTGGCGAGGGATCTGGACAAGGCGAAGCTTACTGAAATAACTCGAGAAATCCCGCTCGACGAGGTGATTGCCGCTGGTTCCGAGATCCTCGCGGGCAAGATTCGCGGCCGCGTGGTGGTGAAAATTGCCTGAGGACGTTCAGGCTTTGCAAACCATAGTGCTCCATTGTTGCCATGGTTGATATGGTAATCAGGGACTTAAGGCCGGGCTCCGCCGTGGTCTCACCCCGGATGTCACGAGTTGGAGTGGTTCGCATGTTCGCGCGATTGGCTTTTGGTGTTGCGCTTGCCGGGTGCGCGGTCGCGCCCGCTTTCTCCGAGCAGTTGGATGCCAGCCAAGCGCGGAGGTTCGTCGCCAACAAGCTGTTCTCCTTCACCTGCTTCGATGGCACCAAGGGCGCCGGCCGTATTTATGAGGACGGCTCGGCGGCGGGATCGGTGCAGTTCGGCGGTTCGGGGCCGTTGCGCCATATGCGGCTGCCGAGCAACACGCTTCAGGTCCGCTCCGGGTCGGTTTGCGCCTCGATCAAGGGTATGCCGTTCGAACCGTGCTTTAACCTGAACAAGTATGACGAAGTCAGCTTCCGTGGTTCGGTGTCCGGACTCGGATTCGCTTATTGTGATTTCCACCGTCAGGGGAATGTCCGTACCTTCCTGACGCGGATGATCCGCAAGCCGCGTTCGCTACATCCACCGCACAGGACGGAAGCGAACGCCGAGGCCGCGCGCGCCGAGGTGCGCTCCGAACCGGTTGCGGAATTGCGCCGGACCAAGACCGACTAGGCGTCAGTCGTGCGAGATGTGGTGCTTGCGAATGCGCCGCACGATCGCCCAGATCGCCAGTGCCGCGACCGGGATGAAGGCCGCGATCATGTAGGCCGGCTCGATATCGATATAGCCGGTCTCGTGAGCCGCCTTGGCGACATAGCCGAACAGGCTGACCACGTAATAAGTGATGGCCGCGACCGACAGCCCCTCAACGGTGGTCTGTAGCCGAAGCTGCATGCGCGTGCGCTCGTTCATCGATTTCAGCAGTTCCTGATTCTGCTTTTCGAGCTCGACATTCACCCGTGTGCGCAGCAGGTCGGCGGCGCGTTGCAGCTTGAGTGACAGCTCGGCCTGCCGCGCTTCGGTGGTGATGCGGGTGCGGATTGCGGGCGCCATCCGCCGGGCGAGGAACGAGGTCCATGTCGGCAGCCCGCCCATCTTGTGCTCGCCGATGGTTTCCAGGCGCTGGTGGATGATTTCGTCATAGGCGCGCGTTGCCCCGAAGCGGAACACGCTGGCGGCGGCACCGGCTTCGAGGTCGGCAGCGAGGGCCACAAGTTCGTCGAGCAATTGACGGTTGCTGCCGAGGTCGTTGGCCTTGCGCATCTTCTGCGTGACCTCGGCGAGCTTGTGTTCGATCCGGTTGATCGAGGGCAGTAGCCGCTGCGCCTCCGGCAGGCCGAGCAGAGCGAGTGTCCGGTAGGTCTCGATCTCGATCGCGCGCTGGACGAGCGCACCGGCGCGCTCGCTGCTGAGGCCGTTGTCGGTGATGAGGATGCGCACAAAGCCTGATGGGTCAAGCCGGAAGTCGGTCGCATAAGATGCGGAGCCATCAGAGTTCTCAGCACTGGCGAGACTCGCCCGATCAAAGATCTCTTCAAGCGGAAGGTGACTGGGGTCCTTCCGCAGGATGTGCAGGTCGATCGCGACCAGCAGCGGGCCGGGCTGAGGAATGGCGCGGGTCTGCGGTGCCAGTATCGCCACGCTCGGTGTAAACGGCGTATCGGCAGGTGCGGACGGCATCTCCCAGGTATAGGTGGTGAACTCGGAGTGCTGCTCCCAGCGCAGAGCGGTCGCGCCAAGCGAGACTCGATAGTGGTTTTCTGATGATTGAGGTCCCGGAAGACTTCGCGCGATGCAGAAAGCTAGAAGGTTTTGACGGTCGATCTGGGCGGCGGTCTCGTCGGTCTGGAACGCAAAGTGCAGGATACGCCGCGGTACCGGGAGCGCGGTGAAGGGGCGGGCGTGCAATTCGTTGAGGATTGCAGCGCGCAGCCGGTGTGGCACCAGGGGAGGGAGCGTTGCCGGCTCGTCTGAGCGCACGGTGGTCGTTGCATTGTTGGTCAATGGCTTGATCCTGCAAATCGTCGTTACGGCAATGTGTGAACTGATGAATTTTTCGGGTGGCTTTGACGCAGTGTAAAGCCCTTTAATAGACCGAGCACTACCTGCGTGCACGTACCCGCAAGCCCGGAGCAGGGCGCTCCTGCAGCACCTCGCGGCGAAAGCGAAACAGCGCCGCAGGCCGCCCACCTGTCCGCGTCGACATTTCGCCGGTCGGCTCGGTCAGCGCGCCCGCTTCGACGAGGCGGCGGAAGTTCTGCTTGTGCAGGTGACGGCCCGAGATCGCTTCGACCGTGTGCTGCAATTCCGTCAGCGTGAATTCCGGTGGCAGCAACTCGAACACCACGGGGCGGTATTTCAGCTTGGAGCGCAGCCGCGCGATGGCGGTTGCGAGAATGCGGCGGTGGTCAAAGCGCATCGCGACGCCGAGCGGGGGAAGCGACTTGCGCACGAGCGCAGCCGAGCGGCCATCGCGTTTGGCCTCCTCGATGAGGCCAGCTTCATAGAGCAGTTCGTAGCGATCAAGGACATGCTCTTCATCCCAGTGGGTGCCCTCGGCGCCAAAGTAGAGCCGCACGCGGTCGGTGCGGCCGAGTGCGCGGTTGGCGTTACGTGCATCCGATGCCGCCGCCCATGCCTGCAGGGCGGGGAGAATTTCCCGATCGATCATCGCGGGCTTGGTGATGCGCCAGTCTTCCCAGGGAAAGTAGCGGTACCAGGGCTCAAATGTCGCGCCCTCGACCTTGGGAGAGGATTCGCCATCGATGCTGCGCGTCAGCGCAAGATAACCGATGGAGGCGACATGCACGCCGGTGTGGTCGGGCGTCGCGTGGCGGCCCCGGTCGCCGAAGGTGTAGAGTTGTTCGACGTAGCCGAGACTGAGGCCGGTCTGTTCGGCCACCCATGCTCGCAGGCCGATTTCGAAAGTGCGGTGGCTCACCGCGTCGAACGGTCCGAACGGCAGGCCCGCGAGTTCATCCTGTCCGCTGCCCGGTGCCGTGAGGATCAGTGGTTCGTTGTCGTTGATCGACACAATGGCAGCAGTCAGCCCGATCTCGATGGGGGTCAGCGACTTTTCTGCCATCGCCTCACTCAAGATCAATATGGAATGGACGGCCTTCGAGGGCGGCGCTGCCCGGCCCCATGCGTTCGATGGCACGGATCATGCGGCCGTCGCGGTCGAGTGCGCGATCGGCCAGCTGCACGATCAGCCTGTTCGGACTTGCGCTCGGCGAGGCCGCGCGAATGGCCCTGGCGATGTCGTCTTCGGCGCGGTTCGGATTGAGTGCGCAAGCCGCCATAAACGCGGTGGCAGTGGAACGGCTGATCCCGGCGAAGCAGTGGACGACCAGTGGTGCGTGGCGGTCCCAGCGCTTCACGAAGGCCAGCGCGGCATTGATATGTGCGGCTGCGGGAGCCGTGAAGCCGTCGGCAAACTCGGTGATGTCGTCCATCGAGACGCGCAGATGGTTGGCATCGAGCACGGAAGCGGGTGTTCGCGCCTTCTCGACCTTGCCCATCACGGTGATGATGTGGCTTGCGCCGATGGCGGCGACGGTCGAATGGAGTTCGGCGAGCGAGCAGACGTGGATCATTATGGCCTCTGACTGTGCCCTCTATACGTCAGGGTGCAGCGCTGCGAAAGCATGCAAAAATAGGAACAATTAGGCGGTCAGTAACTGGCAGCGCGCGAGAAACTGCCTTTCCGCCTTGGTGGCGGACCACGGCGTGAGATAATTTTCGGCAGCCGCAGGGTTGAGTTTGGGATCGCGGCCGAACAGCCGTTTCGCCTCGGCCTGGCTGAAACCCGCCAGCGAGGTGGCTTCCAGATAGGCCGCGCCCATGTCAGCGGCCTTGATCAGGGCTTCGATGTCGACAGGCAGGGCGGCGGGCAGGCCGAAATGCAGATGGATAGCTGCGAGCAGCCGCTTCTCTACCGCCTTGTAGGAACCGCCGATCACCGCCTTGAACGGCGAGATCATGTCACCGATCACGTATTCGGGGGCGTCGTGCAGCATTGCCGCGAGCCGTACGCGGCGGTCGACGCGCGGCGAGTGGGTGCGCAGCACTTCCTCGACCAGCAGCGTGTGCTGCGCCACCGAGAAGATATGTGCGCCGTGGGTCTGCCCGTTCCAGCGCGCGACGCGGGCAAGGCCATGTGCGATGTCCGTAACCTCGATATCCAGCGGCGAGGGATCGAGCAGATCGAGCCGCCGCCCCGACAGCATGCGCTGCCACGCACGGGCGGCCTTTTTCGGAGACGTTTGTTTCGTAGTCATTTGGCCTTGCGCACGCGTTTGGGTTTGCCGCAGGTAGCGTGGCAATGGCAGGTGACCATGTGGTCGTTGACCATACCGGTCGCCTGCATGAAGGCGTAGACGATGGTGGGACCGACGAATTTGAAGCCGCGTTTCACCAGCTCCTTCGACATCGCGATCGATTCCGGCGTGGCTGTCGGCACCTGACTCTTGCTGCGGAAGCGGTTAACCTTCGGCTTGTCGCCGACAAAGCTCCACAGCAGCTTAGAAAAGCCGGGGCCTTCCTTCATGATAACGAGATAGGCCTGCGCACTTTTTACAGCGCCCTCGATCTTGGCGCGATTGCGCACGATACCAGCGTCGGCCATTAGCGCGGCGATCTTCTTCGCGTCGTAACGCGCGATCTTCACCGGATCGAAATTGTCAAAAGCTTTACGGAAATTGTCGCGCTTGCGCAGAATGGTGATCCACGACAGTCCAGCCTGGAAACCGTCGAGAATCAGCTTCTCGAACAGTGCGCGGTCGTCATATTCCGGCACGCCCCATTCGTCGTCGTGATAGTCGACGTAGAGTGGATCCTCGCCCGGCCAGGCACAACGCGGCAGGTCTTTCACGCGCGAGGAAGCCGCGCTCATGGTGCAGCTTTCTTTGGGAGCGCGATGTCCTGCGGTACGACAAAGCTGAGTGTGTGGCCATTGGCCGTGACCGGCAGTCCGGACTCGATCGCTTCGTTAACGCGGTCGACGCGCAAGAGCGCGAGCCCGCGCCCTTCTGCGGAGGAGCCGAAGGTGCCGAGTGTTTTTTCGCCCGCCGTCACAGCCGTTCCTGCCGCGATGGTATCATCAAGTCCGACCCGAACAATGCGGTTGCGCGCGGTGCCGCGATGCTGCATGCGGGAGACGACCTCCTGGCCAATGTAGCAGCCCTTGTCGAAATCGACGCCGTGCAGGCGATCCATGTTGGCGTCATGAGGGAAGGCATCATTATAGGCGAAGTCGATGCCGCCGCGCGGGGCGCCGCATTTGATGCGATGTGCCTCGTATTCATTGTCATCAACCATCTCCGCGCCGATCGCGGCAGCGGCCTTGCTCGCGAGCTCCGCGGGCACCAGCACGCGCCAGCCGAGTGATTCATCGCGTGGATCGGCAAAAGCGAGATCGGGTGTCATCTGCGGTTGTCCGTCCCAGACGGCGAGCACGCCGAAAGCGTCGGACAGGTTTTCGACTGCGACCTTGGCGCGCAGCTTGTAGATGCCTAGGCGCGCGGCGAGCGGTTGCGCTAGCGATTTCGGGCAATCGAGCAGGAAGCCGCCGCCGTGGCCCGCCGGTATTTCAGTGACTAGAAAGTCGGTGATGATCTTGCCCTGCGGCGTGAGCAGCGCACCAAAACGTCCGAGTCCGGGCCGGACCAGATCGATATTGGTGGTGACGAGGCCGTTGAGAAAGTGGCGGGCATCCTCGCCGCCGACTTTGACCACACCCCGATCAGTGAGAAATGCAGATTTCATAGGATTCTTGAATCGTGGATTCTTGGTCGAGAGGCTTTGATCAGCGGAAGTTTTGCGAAGAATCGCGCATCGCCGATTTCACTGCGAAACGTAAGGCTGTAAGGTGCGCGCAACAAGCCCCGCGCGGTCTAAATTGTGGCACCCCGCAAATTTCATTCGGCATTCAAGATTATGGCTCAAACCTTCGATCTCATTCTTAAATCCGGAACCGTGGTCAATCAGGATGGGGAGGGCGTGCGCAACATCGGCGTAACCGCGGGGAGGATCTCAGCGCTCGACGTGCCGGATAACGCCAGCGCGGGCGAGGTGATCGATTGCAAGGGCCTGCACATTCTGCCCGGCGTGATCGACACGCAGGTGCATTTCCGCGAACCGGGGCTCACCCACAAGGAAGATCTGGAGACCGGATCGCGCAGCGCGGTGATGGGCGGCGTCACGGCGGTGTTCGAGATGCCGAATACCAATCCGCTGACCATCACCGAGGAAACCTTCACCGCCAAGATCAAGGCCGGGCATCATCGCATGCATTGCGACTTCGCGTTTTTCATCGGCGGCACGCGCGAGAATTATCGCGATCTGCCGGAGTTGGAGCGGGCGCCGGGCTGCTCGGGTGTCAAGGTGTTTATCGGCTCATCGACCGGCAGCCTGCTGGTGGAGGATGATGACGGCCTGCGGCATATTCTCAGCGCGATCCGCCGTCGCGCTTCGTTTCACGCCGAGGACGAATATCGCCTCAATGCGCGCAAGAATTTACGCATTGAGGGTGACCCTCGCTCGCATCCGGTGTGGCGCGATGAAGCCGCGGCGTTGATTGCAACGCAGCGGCTTGTTGGTATCGCGCGCGAATATGGCAAGCGGATTCACGTGCTGCATATCTCAACCAAGCAGGAGATCGACTATCTGCGCGACCACAAGGATGTTGCGACCTGCGAGGCCACGCCGCATCACCTCACGCTGGCTGCGCCCGATTGCTACGAGCGGTTGGGGACTCGCGCGCAGATGAACCCGCCGGTGCGCGACGCAAGTCATCGCGAGGCGATCTGGCGCGGCATCTCGCAAGGGATCATCGATGTGCTCGGCTCCGATCACGCGCCGCATACGCTGGAAGAAAAATCGAAAATCTACCCGGCGTCGCCTTCCGGCATGACCGGTGTACAGACACTTGTGCCGATCATGCTCGATCACGTTAATGCCGGGCGGCTGTCGCTTGCGCGCTTTGTCGATCTGTCGAGCGCCGGGCCGGCGCGCATCTTCAACATCGCATGCAAGGGTCGCATCGCGGCGGGTTACGATGCCGACTTCACCGTGGTCGACATGAAGCGCAGCGAGACCATTACCAACAAGGACAATGCCTCGCGCGCGGGCTGGACGCCCTATGATGGCGTCAAGGTCAAGGGCTGGCCGGTCGGCACGCTCATACGGGGGCACCGGGTGATGTGGCAGGGTGAATTAGCGACGCCTTCGCAAGGCGAGCCGGTGCGTTTCATGGAAACGCTGAAGCGGTAGTTTCGTCCCTCCTGCTGGAGTGAAGTGTGCTCCTTGTGTCATTGCCGGGCATAGCCTGTTGAAGACGGGCGTGAACGCCCTTTCGTCCCGGCAATCCATCATTTTTCAAGAAGATGCGCGGATCAAGTCCGCGCACGACGACAGTGGTTTCGGATGGATAGAGATTACTGCTTGAACATCACCACCGAGAATTCGCCGCTGCGCACGCGCGCAGGTAGGCCCTCGACGAATTTTGCGACCGCGTCCTCGCCGTAGGTATTCACGAGTTCGGCGAAGGCCGCGAACAGGCTCGCTTGCGCGAGGCAGTCACCATCGATGCCGTCGTGAAGCGCTTCGGCCCACGCCTCGTTCAGGTAGGTCAGCGCGGCCTGCTTCTGCTCCCGGTCGGGGAGAGGAGCGCGGGAAGGGGCAAGAGGTGAATGCGACATGAAAGGAGACAATCCGGAAACGGGCGCGCAAGCGCCGTTGCAATGTTCCTGAGCTTTAACATGCAGGGCGGGCCATCCCAGCGAGTTCTTGCGAAAAGGTTAATTTAAAGGGGACGGCTGTCGATAACTTTTAGTTCGCGTATCGCGAGGTCAGGTTTCGTGAAATGTCGGCTCCCTCGATCAGGTAGCGGCGGACCACCAGATGGGCAGCCGGGGTGCAGGTCCGGTAGGTCTGCTGGAAGCCGTTATAGCCGCGGTTGAAACTCGAGATCATCCGGGTGCGACGATCACCGGAGGGGGTTTCGGCCTCGATCAGGGACTGCATCTCAGCCCGCCATTTCTGGCCTTCATCGGTTCCGCAGATGCCGCGCAGGTAATGCAACGCGCCGAGAATCTCGGCCAGCCGCTGCAGGTCGGCATCAAACGGCGCGGCCTCATCCTCCGCCCGGGCGGTCGCCGACAGCAGGATCAGGCAGGTGAGAAGCACGGCGAGGGCATGGCGCAGCATGTCGGGGGTCTTAACCCTGCCGGCGTGGCGTAAGCAAGGCGGCTCTCGGGCCAGGCGGGCTCCGCTTAGGTGGCTGCTGCCAGAATCTGTTCGACCGAGAGCATGACGTCCCGCAGCCCATCAGTGACCGGCAGGTTGCCGAGTTGACCTGACGTCAGCCATTTGGCGTCGTCGAGTTCGTCGTTGAGGTTGATCTCGCCAGCCACCCAGCGGGCGGCAAAGGGCAGGATAATAAAATGGCGGCCACCGCCAGCCCTGCGCGGCAGGGCCTCGCGATAACCGGCCAACCCCACGACTTCTATGGTGAGGCCGGTTTCCTCCATCACCTCGCGCGCCACGGCTTCGGTCAGCGATTCGCCGAATTCCACGCGGCCGCCGGGAAAGGTGTAGATGCCGCGGGCCGGATTGCGGTTACGACGTGTCAGCAAAATCTTGCCGTCGCGGAAGATGCCTGCGCTGACCGCAACCTGCGGTCTTGCGGCGATGGATTCAGTCACGTTTTCAGGATTCCATAATGCTGTCGATATCGCTTCCGTCCGGGACACCGTGGATCAAAGCGCCGGCCATCGCAAGCAAAGGCTGTATCCAGCCAATGGCTTCGGTGGAGAGTTTGATTCGGGTCGCATCCTGCGTCGTGCTGCGCATTCCCTCACTCACCGCCACCAGAATGTCCCGCATCGATCCGATCACCCGATCGAATTCAGTTTTCAGGGTGATCTCGGCCTGCTCATAAGCCTGGATCGCGAGTTCCTTGGCTCTGAGGTTGGAGGCTTCAAAATGCTCGCGATAGGTCAGAGGTCGCCAGTTCAGGAAATCCTCGACGCATTCGGGCATGTCCGGGATCATTTCGAGAAGCATGATCGCTTCGTTGAAATGGTTGAGGTAGTCGGTGGCAAGCCCGGTGCGCGGGTTGATGTTGTTATCCTTCAGGAGTTGGCGGCGTGCTGCCTGAGCCGCGGCGTCAGCCGAGCTGAACGAAGCTGTAGTGTGGGATAACACCATCGGGAGCTTTGAAGGGTCGAAGTGGATAACTAAGACTACAGGGCGGCGATTAATGATCGGTATCCGGTTAAAGGAAAATGCATGTGCGGGCGATTTGCGCTAACCTCGGCCCCGGCCATCCTGCGACATGCGTTCGATTATGCCGAACAGCCGAATTTTCCGCCTCGATACAACATCGCGCCGACACAGCCCGTGGCGGTGGTTACCGGTGAGCCCGGTGGACGGCACTTCCAGTTGATGCGCTGGGGTCTGATCCCGGCATGGGTCAAGGACCCGAAGACCTTCTCGCTCGTCATCAATGCCCGCTCCGAGACCGCACCGGGGAAGCCGGCGTTCCGTAACGCCATCCGCCGACGGCGCTGCCTCGTGCCGGCTGATGGCTATTACGAGTGGCAGAGCAGGGCTGGGCGCAAGCAGCCATACTTTATTTATCCGCGTGGCGGCGCGCCGATGGGTCTGGCGGCAGTTGCAGAAACCTGGGTTGGTCCTAACGGGGAAGAACTCGACACGGTGGCGATCATGACAGCCGCGGCACGGCAGGAAATGGTGCATCTGCATGCGCGGGTGCCGGTGGTGATCGCGCCGCGCGATTACGCCTGCTGGCTGGATGGCGGAGAGGTTGCGACGGAACAGGCGATTGCTCTGTTGCAGCCGCCGCCTTCCGGCAGCCTTGCGTGGCGTCCGGTGTCGGCCGAGGTCAATCGTGTCGCCAACGATTACGAGGGATTGCTGGCACGCATCGAACTCTTTTCTGAAGTCGTGAAGCCGGAAGCGTCGCTGCGTCCCTCCCGCCGTGCGACGGATGGGAGACAGGGCTCGCTGTTCTGAAGAAATTCAATGTTTGTCATGCGCGGGCTTGATCCGCGCATCCATCTTAACAAAGAAGATGGATTGCGGGGTCGTAAGGGCGTTCACGCCCGTCTTTGACGGGCTAGGCCCGGCAATGACATGAGGGCCTCACACCACTTTACCCGGATTGAGAATGTTGAGCGGATCAAGTGTGTGTTTGAGTGCACGCATCAGATCCAGTGCGACGGGGTCCTTCACGTGTGGCAGTTCATCGCGTTTAAGAACGCCGATACCATGCTCGGCGGAAATCGACCCACCATGCTGCCGCACGATGGCGTGAACCGCATCGCTCACCTCATGCCATTGCGCAAGATAGGCGGCCTTATCTGCGCCAACCGGCTGGCTGACGTTATAGTGAATGTTGCCGTCGCCGAGATGACCGAACGCCACCGGCCGCGCGCCGGGCATCAGCTTGGTCACGGCGGTGTCGGCATCGGCGATGAATTGCGGCACCGCCGCCACTGGCACCGAGACGTCATGCTTGATCGAGCCGCCCTCCGGCTTCTGCGCGGGCGAGATCACTTCGCGCAATGTCCAGAACGCCTTGCGCTGGTCGAGATTCGCGGCGATCACCGCGTCGTCGACAAGACCTGCTTCCATCGCGGCTTCGAGAGCATCTTCGATCAGCGCACGCGCGTCGTCGCGTGGCGATGAGATTTCCATCAGCACGTACCACGGGTGAGACTCTGAAAGCGGCGCGCGCAGCCCGGGGCCATGCCGGAGTGCAAATTGCACGGCGATGTCGGCGATCAGTTCGAAGCTGGTCAGCGCGGCGCCGGCGGAGGCTTGCGACAGATTGAGAAGTTTGAGCGCGGCCTCGGGCGAGGCGAGGCCGACGAAGGCTGTCTCCATTGTGTGTGGCTTTGGAAATAGTTTCAGCGTCGCCGCGGTGATGATGCCGAGCGTGCCTTCCGCGCCGATGAAGATGTTGCGCAGATCGTAACCGGTGTTGTCTTTCTTCAGTTTCGACAGGCCGTGCAGGATGCGGCCGTCGGCGAGCACGACTTCAAGCCCGAGTACGAGATCGCGCGCCACGCCATACGACAGCGCGGCGATGCCGCCTGCATTGGTCGAAAGATTGCCGCCGATGGTGCAGCTTCCTTCCGAGCCGAGCCAGAGAGGGAAGATGCGTTCGGCTTTTTCCGCCGCCACATGCGCGTTGGCGAGGATCACGCCTGCCTCGCACGTCATGGTGCTGGACGACGCATCCACCTCGCGAATTTTGTCGAGGCGGCGCAGCGAAAGAAGAATTTCGCCGTGATGAGGAATCTGTCCACCAACCAGGCCGGTGTTGCCGCCTTGCGGCACCAGCGGCGTTCGAGTCTCAGTGGCAAGCTTGCAGATTGCGGCGACTTCGTCTGTTGTGCCCGGGCGCAGGATCAGTGGGGAGCTACCTTGATAAAGGCCGCGCTCCTCGACGAGATAAGGTGCTTTCTCGTTCCCATCCATGATGGCGTGCTTGTCGCCGACGATGGCGCGGAAGCGGGCCAGCAGGTCCGCCGAAAGAGGAGAGGGTGCTGTCATCATGCGGGCCGGTCGGCTGCGGCGCGGCGGAGGCGATCGTTGATCGCTTCGCCGAGGCCGTGTGTCGGGATCGGCATCACCGCGATGACCCGCGCGCCGGTTTTATCCAATGCGCGCAGATGGCCGAACAAGTTGGCCGCGGCCTCGATCAGGTCGCCGCGCGGCGAGAGGTTGAGTGTGCGCTCAGGTCGCGCGCCAGGCAGCGGCTCGCCGAAAGCGAGCAGCGCCTCGTCTGCGTTGAGCGTCGTGGCACCGAGCCGGACGGCGGCTTCGGGCGCATAATGCGATTCCAGCATGCCCGGCGCGAGCGGACTCTCATGTCCCGGTGCGGTTTCGAGCCGTCCGAGGGGAACGCCGAGTACGGCCTCGATGTCGGCGCGGGGCGTGCCGCCCGGCCGCAACAGGACGGGCGTGCTGCTGCATCCAATGATGGTGGACTCGACACCGACGCTGACCGGGCCGCCATCGACGATCAGGTCGATCCGGCCGTCGAGGTCGTGGCACACATGTGCGGCCGTAGTGGGTGAAATGTGGCCCGAACGGTTGGCGGACGGCGCCACGATCGGTCGGCCCAGCGTCTGGAGAATCGCCTGCGCCACCGGATGAGCCGGAATCCGTACTGCAACGGTATCGAGGCCCGCCGTGGCCAGTCCCGCTACCGGGCATCCGACCCTCTTGGGCAGCACCAGCGTCAGCGGCCCAGGCCAGAAGGCTCGAGCGAGTTTCAAGGCGGTTTCGTTGAAGATGACGATCCGCTGCGCGGCTTCCAGCGTCGGCAGATGAGCAATGAGCGGATTGAAGGAGGGCCTCCCCTTGGCCTCATAAAGCCGTGCGATGGCCTCGCCGTTGGTTCCGTCCGCGCCAAGGCCGTAGACGGTCTCGGTGGGGAAAGCGACGAGCCCGCCCGCGGCAAGGCAATCTGCGGCCGGACGCGCCGCGGCGGCTGCGGGGACGGTTTTTGTGGTCAAAATCAGGCTCATGCTTCTTTTTATGGAGGCTAGAAGGGGTGGCGTCAAAGTGCTTCTCACATGCCTTGCAGGGACCGGAGGGCACGGTTATAAGACCGGCCTCACGTCGGAGTATAGCGCAGCCCGGTAGCGCACCTGCTTCGGGAGCAGGGGGTCGCAGGTTCGAATCCTGCTACTCCGACCATTCCGCTTATCCCTATCGCCTTCTCGAAGGCTCGAATGCGCGGGCGCCGGAGCAAACGGGCGCACTCCTTTCAGGAAATACGCGAGAAGCAGGTTACGGATATTCTCGATCCGCCGGATTGCGGGGCATCTATCGAAGTTCGATAGGCCAGGGATCCGCCGTGACGGGGAGCAAGCCATGATGGTGCCGCGCTAGTGGTCCGATTCCAACATTCGCATCCCGGTTCGGACTAGCACGTTTGCGAATGTTAGAATCAAAGGACCACTAGTAAATATAAGATTCTAGTGGAGTTTTGGATTTGACATTCGCTTTGCGAGCCCGCGCTCAAGTGGGTAGCGAATGTCAAATCCACTCCACTAGCTGCCAGCCTTGCTCCAAGTTTCGCCGCCACACAGCGCGCTAATGCAACCTTCGACACGCAACCGTGTCGGTCCCTGAAGCATCACTCTGCTGACGTAGAACTGGCCGTCTTCCGCATTATAGATGCGGCCTGCCCAGCTCGCGGGGCCGGTTGCGCGCATGTCGTTGAAGAGACTGAGCCCGATGATCGGCCGCTGGGCAAGCGCCGGATTCGGATTCTTGTTGTCGGTTGCAGGCTGCCCGGTTTCCGGATCAATCGGCTCACGCAAGGCTATGATCTTCCCGCAAATGCCAGCGCCGCAAGAGGTGATGCGAATCCTGGCGTCGCCCTTTTCCGTCACCCATGTTCCGGTCACGGCGTTGCCGTCCTGGGCTTTGCCGGGAAGCGAGGCGGTGGTGACCATCACGATGCCTGCGAGAAGGCTTCGAGTAACAGAAAGGGTCATGAAGGGGCGCAGCTGGTCGGTGATTTGGGGAGATGAACTGCGGATATGGGTGATTTGGCGCGGATGTTCAATGCGGCAAAAACGGATTGTGAAAGGCGGGATTACGAGGGGCCTGCGGAATTCCGATTGTGCCGTTGGCTTCTGATGAGTAGGGAATTGCCAGCTCGTAGACCGTTGCGCGAGGCTGCGGGGTGCGTCATACGATCCACCCAGTTGCGTCAGAGAGCCAGAAAATGCCGAATTCCATTGTCGAAGTTCTGAACGCTTTTGCTGCGGGCGAGATCGTTGTCGTTACCGATGATGACGATCGTGAGGGTGAGGGCGATCTGATCGTCGCCGCCAGCCTGTGTACCCCGGAAAAGATGGCCTTCATCATCCGCCACACCTCCGGCATCGTCTGCGCGCCGTTGACAGTGGAGGATGCGCGACGTCTGCGTCTCGATCCGATGGTCGCTCATAACGATTCGAACCACACCACGGCGTTCACGGTATCCATCGACTACAAGCCCGGCATGACAACGGGCATTTCGGCTGATGAACGGGTTGCGTGCTGCCGTGCGTTGGCTAATCCGAATGCCGGCGCAGGGGACTTCGCGCGACCAGGACACATCTTCCCGCTGATCGCGCGCGAGGGCGGGGTATTGCTGCGTGCCGGCCATACAGAAGCGGCAGTCGATTTGTGCAAGCTTGCCAAGCTGCCGCCCGTCGGCGTCATCAGCGAATTGATGAATGATGACGGCACGGTGATGAAGGGCCAGCAGGTCGCGGATTTCGCCCAAAAGCACAACCTGAAGCATGTCACCATCGCGGATATGATCGCGTACCGACAGGCGCGGGAAAAGCTGATTGAGCGTGTCTCGACATTCACAACGGATTCCCCGATCGGACCTTTGCAGGGCTATGCCTATCGCTCGCCGTTCGATCCGGTCTACCACGCGGCTTTCGTCTATAACGGTCTCGGCGACGGCAAGAACGTACTTGCCCGCATTTACAAGCCGAATGTCATCAAGGACATTTTCTTCAGTTCCCGCCGGCTGGAGAAAGTGCTGGAGCGGTTCAAGGCCAATGGCAGCGGTGTTCTGGTTTATCTGCGAGATGGCGTTGTCGGCGTGCCGGTGTCACCTCTGGAGCAACACCACTCCTCCGAGGAGGCTCGCCACCGCCAATGGCGTGAAGTCGGGATTGGTGCGCAGATCCTGCGCGATCTCGGCGTGACGTCGATCCGGCACCTAACGTCCGCGGTTCACGACTACAAAGGCCTGTCGGGTTATGGCATCGAAATCGTCGGCAATGAGCCGTTCGAGAGTTGATGACATATCGTAAGGCTCACCCCGGTATACGGCCGGCGCGATGGCGTGCTAGACTTTTCCTGAACATAAAGAGATGAGAGATCGGCCATGAGCGCGCGTTCCCAGGCGAAGGACAAGCCCGGATTCAAGTGGGATGACCCGTTTCTCCTCGACGATCAATTGACCGAAGACGAGCGGATGATCCGCGACACCGCCCATGCCTATGCGCAGGAAAAACTGCTGCCGCGTGTGCGTGAAGCCTATGAAGACGAGACGGCGGATCGCGATATTTTTCGCGAGATGGGGGAGCTTGGCCTGATCGGCATCACGTTGCCAGAAGAATATGGCTGCGCCAATGCCAGCTATGTGGCCTACGGCCTTGTGGCCCGCGAGGTCGAGCGGGTGGATTCCGGCTATCGCTCGATGAACAGCGTGCAATCCTCGCTGGTGATGTATCCGATCTATGCCTATGGCGACGAGGCGCAGCGCAAGAAATATCTGCCGAAGCTTGCGAGCGGCGAGTGGGTCGGCTGCTTTGGTCTGACCGAGCCGGATGCCGGCTCCGATGTCGACAGCATGAAGACGCGCGCTGAGAAGGTGTCGGACGGTTACCGGCTCACCGGCTCGAAGATGTGGATCTCCAACGCGCCGATCGCCGACGTGTTCGTGATCTGGGCGAAGTCGCAGGCGCACGACAACAAGATCCGCGGCTTCATTCTCGAAAAGGGCATGAAGGGGCTGTCGGCGCCGAAGATTTCCGGCAAGCTGTCGCTGCGCGCCTCGATCACCGGCGAAGTCGTGATGGATGGCGTGGTGGTGCCGGAAAGCGCGCTGCTGCCTAACGTTTCGGGTCTTTCCGGCCCGTTTGGCTGTCTCAATCGCGCGCGTTACGGTATTTCGTGGGGCGTGATGGGCGCGGCGGAGGATTGCTTCCAGCGCGCCCGGCAATATGTGCTCGATCGCAAGCAGTTCGGCCGGCCGCTGGCGGCCACCCAATTGATGCAGAAGAAGCTCGCCGACATGGAAACCGAGATTGCGCTTGGTCTGCAGGGCTCGCTGCGGGTCGGCCGGCTGATGGACGAGGGCAAGTTCGCGCCTGAGATGATTTCGCTGATGAAGCGCAACAATTGCGGCAAGGCGCTCGACATCGCCCGCGTCGCGCGCGATATGCATGGCGGCAATGGTATCTCCAGCGAATTTCACGTCATGCGTCATGCCCAGAATCTGGAAAGCGTGAACACCTATGAGGGCACGCATGACGTCCATGCGCTGATCCTGGGCCGCGCCATTACCGGCATCCAGGCCTTTATGTAAGATGGGCAGCGGTCAACGCGCATGTCCGCCGATGACGACATTCCGTTCAATCGCAACTTTCCGCTGAAGCCCGGAATTGTCGACTGCCCGGTGCCGGGCGTACGGCGCGTCGTGTGCGACAATCCCGGTCCTTTCACATTCACCGGCACGGTGAGCTACATCCTCGGTGAGGGTCGTGTCGCCATTATCGATCCGGGGCCGAACGACGCGACACACATCGCCAATTTGCTAGAGGCTGTTCGCGGAGAGACCGTGACGCATATTTTCGTCACGCATACCCATCGTGATCATTCGCCTGCAACGCCGCTGATCAAAAGGGCAACTGGCGCCACGGTGTATGCTGAAGGGCCGCACCGTCCCGCGCGGCCGATGCATCAAGGTGAACCGGCCCGCAAGGAGTCCAACGATCTGGATTTCCGTCCCGATGTTCGATTGAAGGATGGCGAGGTGGTTGAGGGCGAGGGGTGGGCATTGCAGGCCATCGCCACCCCGGGGCACACCGCGAACCACATGGCGTTTGCATGGGCAGAGCGCTCGCTGAGTTTCGTCGGCGATCATGTCATGGGCTGGTCCACTACCATCGTGGTGCCGCCGGATGGCGCGATGATCGACTACATGGCGTCGCTCGGGAAGCTCGCAGCAAGGCCTGAGCAACTTTATTTTTCGGGGCATGGGCCGGAAATCCCGGAGGGGCCGCGCTTTACGCAATTCATGATCCGGCACCGCAAGGCGCGCGAGGCCTCGATCCTGCATCGCCTTGCGAAGGGTGAGGCGGACATTCCGAGCATTGTGCGCGCGAGCTATATCGGCATCGATCCGCGGCTCATCAACGCGGCTGGTTATTCGGTGCTCGCGCATCTGGAGGACATGGTTGAGCGTGGCATCGTCGCGACCGACGGTGCGCCGACCATCGACAAGGCCTACCGCCTCTTGGTGCCCTTGGGCTGAGGCTCCTTGGCCGGCGCAAGAATCTTCTTTTCAGGCTTGGCGTTGTCGGCGGCGTCGTTGAGATCGCTCGCGAATGATGCGATGCGAGCAGCGTTGCTGCCGAAATCGTGTTCAAAATAACGCGAGGATGAGCGCATGTCGACGCGCGACCCATCTTCGTCAGGTGTGATGCGGATCGAGACATCCTCGCGCAGGCCCATGACAAGTGTGCGGGCCACGGCTTCGATCCGTCCAACTCGTTGTGGCGGCAGCGGCGGACGCTCATCGACGATCAGCCATTTGCGATGCGCGACAAGCCGCAGCGCCATATCGTAGGCTCGCTGCGGTGACAGATCGAGCAGGATCGGCTCGATCTTGGGATAGGCCTTGCGCTGTATCTCGGCGGAATAGAGTCCGGCATAGGCGGCGGTATTGGCGCCGTCGGCAGCACGCAAGCGGGCGAGCGCATCGAACCGGGGCGGATCGATCGGATCGGTCGAGATGTCGTACAGGCGCGGCAGACGCTGGTACTGGATAGCGAGATAAGCCGGGTAGGCGAGGATCAGTGCGTTGATCAACAGCGCAAACAAGACGCGGGTCATGCCGCGTGATCCATTCTGCCAGATGGCGGCGAACGCGGCGAAGCACAGAAGAATGGAGATTCCGGAAAGGATTAGCGCGCCGAAGAAGGTCGCGAGCGCAGGACGGAAATCGAGAAAGCCGAAGCGCACCACCAGCACCGACGCCAGAGTGGCGACCAGCGCGAATATGGCCATCCGCCGCGCCCATGAGGCGAGGGCGGAGACTGGCTCCTTCTGATAGGCGGCGGAAAAGCGGCGGGCCATTCGACGATCCACGGGCGCCGGGGATGCGCCGATGGCTTGACCTAGCGCATTTTCATGCGCGGGGGAAAGCCGCAGAATAGCAAGTTCATGTCGTAAATACCGCATTCCAGACCATGGTCAGGCCGGAGACCAGCATCAGGGCATCCATGACATGACGGAAGGTTTCCGGTGAGAGGCGCAGCACGAACGGTTTGGCGATGAAGGTGCCTGCCATGATGGAAAAGCCGGTGATGAGTCCCTTCAATACGTAGTCCCATGGCAATGCGCCGCTGGTGTGAAAGGTTAGTACCTTGACGAGATAGATCACCAGCGAGGACGCCGCCTCTGTCGCGAGGAAGGCGCCCTTTACAAGTCCGTAGCCAAGGAACACCGGAACGGAAATCGGCCCGGTGGAGACGACGATGCCAGTGAGAAAACCGATCACGGCGCCGGCAATCGCGAGGTGCCCCAGCTTCAGGCGGATCATGCGCTTCGCAAGCCAATGCCTGACTGGAATCATTGAGATTAAAAATATTCCGATGGTGAGGTCGACCACACGGCTCGGCAGGATCAGAAGCGTCTGCGCACCAACGAACGCCGCCGGACCACCGGTGATCCCGTAAGCCGCGAAAGCGCGCCAGTCGACCGTGCGCCACCATGCGAAAATGCGAGACAGATTCGCCATCAAGGCTGCGACAGCCATGATCGGAACGGCTGCCTTCGGGCCGTAGATTGTGGCCAGCACCGGCACGAGCATGATGGACGAGCCGGTTCCAACGATCCCGCTGAAAATACCGGCCACGAGCCCCACGATGAGAACAAGAATCAGCCCCATGGTTCCATTTTATCGTATCGGTACAGTCGTCGGAATTGGCAGCGGCGTGGCCTCTTATGCTGGTTTAAAGTGAGTGCGGACGTGTCGATTTCTTTTCGTCCCTCCTGCAGGAATCCGAATTCCGGAGTGCCTTCCCGCTAATGTTGTCCAGCCGGAATCATCGCGCAGAGAGGCGCTGGAGCGGGGCGATCGCAATCGGCGTGTCGTGCGCCATTTCAGGAGGTGCGATTGCCTCCGTACCTTTGCCACAGCCTCGGCCTGCCGAAACTCCAGCACCAGCAAACCCCGGCACGACGCCAAATCCCCAACAGGGCAAGGCCGCAGCACCCGTTGCGCCGGCCATACCCGAGCCATCGGCTTGCCGCCGTGCGTTGACCGAGGACATCGCCATCGCGCCGTCGATCGCACCGATCCATGGAGCCGGTGGGTGCGGCGGTGATGATCTGGTGAAACTTGAGGCGGTGGTGTTGCGAGGTGGCCAGCGTGTGAGTCTGATACCGGCGGCGACGCTGCGCTGTGAGATGGCGCGGGCCGTGGCGGACTGGATCCGCGATGATGCCGAGCCGCTTGCGGAAAGCCTCGGCTCCGTTCTCAGCGGCCTCGACAATTTCGATTCCTACGAGTGCCGTGGACGTAACCGGGAGAAGGGCGCGAAGCTATCGGAGCACGGCAAGGCGAATGCGCTCGATGTCCGCAGCCTCGATCTCGCCAACGGCACCAAGCTGGCGCTGACGAACCGCATGCTGTCGCGCGAGATTCGCGAAAAGGTGTTGTGGTCAGTGTGCACGCGCTTCACCACGGTGCTTGGGCCGGGCTCGGACTGGTATCACGAGGATCACATTCACCTCGACCTCGCGCAGCGCCGCAACAGTTACAAGCTGTGTCAGTGGAATGTGTATGATTCGCTGCCGGAGACGGCGCCGGTGCTGCCTGCCGAGCGGCCCGAGGGGGCGCCGCCGCGCGCCGCAGCATTAGTACAGGGTACGGCGGCTTCCAGCGATGCGGGCGGGCAGAATGAGCCAGCCGCACGTTAACAGGTTTTAGAGGTAATCCGTCATGGTTGGACAAGCTTGGCCATGACCGACTGATCGATTCTAACGGGCCAGACTTGCTTCAGCATCATCCCGCAAACGAAAAACGCCGCCCAATGGGCGGCGTTTTGTTATCGGATGAGTTGCAGAGGCTCACTGGTAGGCCGTGCCGCCCTGCAGCGCCACCTTCGGATTGTAAGGCGAGTCGCCGTGTTTGGGGTCAAGCACGACAACGATCGCGCCCATCTTGACCTTGTTGTACAGGTCGATGACGTCCTCGTTGGTCATGCGGATGCAGCCCGACGAAATCGAGGCGCCGATATATTCCGGCTGGTTGGTGCCGTGAATACGGAACAGCGTGTCCTTGCCGCCCGAGTAAAGGTAGATCGCGCGCGAACCCATCGGATTGTCTGGGCCGCCCTTGACGAAGGTCGGCACGCCAAGGCGCTCGATCTCGCCCTTCGTCGGATGCCAGTCCGGCCACTCGGTCATGGCGCCGACCTTGGCGATGCCGGACCAGGCCATGGCTTCCTCGCCGACGGTGATGCCGTAGCGGATCGCCTTACCGCCATCGAGGACGTAATAGAGGTAGTGGTTATCGGAATCGACCACGATGGAACCGGGTGCTTCCTTGCGGTGGTATTCGACAATGGCGCGACGGTACGGCTCGGCGACCGGCGTTTTGACGTAGGAAACCTTGGCCAGATACTCCTTGTCACGCGGCTTGAGCAGGCTTTCGTTCATGGGCTCGTAATGAGCCGTCTGCATGCAGCCCGCCAGCATCAGGCCGGCGGCGAGGACGGCAAACTTGGAAGCAATCGACGGCATCGATGTAAATCCCGGTGGCGGCGAAAGATCGAAAATGGCTCTAAGGAGCGACGCGCCGCCGCAGTATCGCTACAGTTTATAAACATCAGGTTTTCACTCAATTCCAGAGATTCGGTACGGGTTTTGCTACGCAACATCGGACCTGTGGCATTGCTGCCGCACTCCTGTGCGATAGAACCTGTTTGAGGCGGTTCCAATCACGGGACTGACATTTCCAGGGCCTGTGGCCGGTCTTCACCTTGCCAGAATCGAGCAGATTTGCGTTGTGGCGGAGTGACACCACGCCGCATGCCGGAGGCCATTTTCATGCTGTCCGTATTCGCCCCCTCGGCAGGCTCGCTGAAAAAGCTGGAAACCGTGGATCTTGCTGCGCTGCCGGAGGACGCCGTCTGGCTGGACCTCAAATCGCCGATCCCCGGCGAGGACAAGGCGGTTGAAAAGCTGGTGGGCATCGAAATCCCGACCCGTGAGGACATGCAGGAGATTGAAATCTCCTCGCGTCTCTATGTCGAGAACGGTGCGCGTTACATGACGGCGACCCTGATGTGCGGTACCGACGGCGGCAACCCGCGCACCGCACCGGTGTCATTCATCCTGACCGCGCACCGCCTTGTCACGGTGCGCTACGACGAGCCGAAACCCTTCATGCTGGTCGCAGCCAGACTCGGTCGGGCGTGTCCGTCGGGGATTACCGGCGATACCGTGCTGCTCGATCTGCTCGACGCCATCATCGACCGCTCCGCCGATATTCTCGAGCGTGTCGGGTCCGACGTCGATACGGTAAGCAGCCAGATTTTTGAGTTGTCCGCTGACCGCGGACAGGCGCGCAAATATTCCCAGATCCTTCTCACCATCGGCCGCAAGGGCGACCTGACATCGAAGGTTCGTGAAAGTCTGGTGTCGATCGGACGCGTCATTTCTTTCGTCACCGTTGAGACTGACCAGAACGGACGCTGGAGCAGGGAGCAGAAGGCGCAGTTCAAGACGCTGCAACGCGACGTACAGTCGCTCACAGATCATGCCTCGTATTTGTCCAACAAGATCACCTTCGTGCTCGACGCCATGCTCGGTGTCGTCAATCTCGAGCAAAACAATATCATCAAGCTTTTCTCGGTGATGGCGGTGGTACTGATGCCGCCGACGCTGATCGCCTCGATCTACGGTATGAATTTCAGGATCATGCCGGAACTGGAATGGCGGCACGGCTATTCGCTGGCGCTGCTGGCGATGTTGTTTGCCGCGGTGCTGCCTTACTTGTTCTTCAAGTGGAAGAAATGGCTGTAGCCTCTGAGAGTGTGGAGCGATGGCAAACGACGTCTGCATTGTGATGACGACCGTGGCCGATGCGGGGCAGGCGAAGGGACTTGCGCGAGCCGTCATCGAGGCGCGTCTTGCGGCCTGCGCACAAACCCTGGCGATCGCGAGTTGCTACCGCTGGGGCGGCAGGATTGTCGAGGATGGCGAGCAGATGATCCTGTTTAAGACATTGGCCGATCAGTATTCCGCGCTCGAGGCGTTTCTTCTCGAACGGCATCCTTACGAGGTGCCGGAGGTCGTCCGGCTGCCGGTCGATGGTGTCAGCGGAAAATACCGGGAGTGGCTCGTAGGCGAGATCGGGTAATACACTGTGTCATTGCCGGGCATAGCCTGTCGAAGACGGGCGTGAACGCCCTTTTGACCCGGCAATCCATCTTCTTTTCAGAAAGATGGATGCGCGGATCAAGTCCGCGCATGGCATTCTGGGAATGAACTCGAAGCGTCAGCCTCCGATCTTCCTGATCGCGCTTTTGAGCGAGCGTGCCGCGCGATCATAATCCACCCATGCCTTCGATCTTTTCACCAGCGCAGGTACGGTGCGCAGGGTGAATGTCAGCGGATCGAGGCCGGTCCGCACTTGTGCCCATGTCAGTGGCATCGAGACCGGCGCGAATTTGCGCCCGCGTGGCGAGAACGGTGCGACCGCCGTCGACATCCGGTCGTTGCGTAGATAGTCGAGGAAGATCTTTCCCTCGCGCTTCGCCTTCGACATGTTGAGCAGATAGCGTTTCGGGTCATCAGCGGCCACAGTCTGACAGACCGCCTGTGCGAAAGCCTTTGCTGCCTTCCAGTCGATATGATCCTTCTCCGCGTCCTTCACCGGCACGACGACATGCAGGCCTTTGCCGCCGGTCGTCTTGCAGAAACTTTCCAGTCCGAGCGATGAGAGGCGGTTGCGCATCTCGCGTGCGGCTTTCACCACAACAGTGAAGTCAACATCCGTGGAGGGATCCAGATCGAATACCAGGCGGCCGGGCACGTCGGGCTCGCCTATGGCGCAATTCGACGGATGAAACTCGACGCCGCCGATCTGTGCGGCTGCCACGAGTCCCTCGATGCGGTCGATCTGGATGTACGGCTTGCGGTCGCCGGATACACGCAGTTCACCGATGAGGTTCGACATGCCCGCCATGGCGTGACGCTGGAAGAATGTCTCGCCATCGATGCCATCCGGCGCGCGGATGACGGAGCAGGGCCGCCCCTCGATATGCGGCAGCAGATATTCGCCGATGTCTTCCATGTAGCGGGCGAGGTCGAACTTGGTGATTGGCTCGCCCTTGCCATCATCCGGCCAGAGCGGCTTGTCCGGTTTCGAGATAGTCACGCCCATCACCATTGCAGAACGGCCCGATGGCTTGCGTGTCGCAGCTTTCGCACGGACTTGACGCGGTGCGTGCCTGGCGATGGTGGTGGCGACAGGCTCGTCCACCTGCACGTCGTCCGCCGACTTGTCCTTGCGCAGCCCCTTGAAGGCGGCCTGGCGCACCATGTTGTCGCCAGTCCAGCCTGCGAATTCGATCTCGGCGACCAGTTCAGGTTTGACCCAGTGCACGCCGGTCGCTTTCTTCGGCGCATTCTTGCCGCTGAACGGATTTGTCGCGGACTCCGCCTTCCTTAATTCCGGCATGATCCGTTTGACGATATCGTTGCCGTATCCTGTGCCAACGACGCCGACATAAGCGAGGTGATCGTCACGCGGCACGCCGACCATCAGTGAGCGGAATTTGCCGGCGGTGGTCTTCCAGCCGCCGATGACGACCTCGTGGCCGGCGCGGCATTTGGCTTTCCGCCAGCTGTCGGTGCGGCCGGAATGATAGAGAGCATCCGTGCGCTTCGAGATGATTCCTTCCAGCGACAGGCGGCAGGCTGATTTGAGCACGGCATCGCCACCAGTCTCGAAATGCTCGACATAACGGATCACGCCGCTGCCGGTGTTGTTTTTCAGAAGCGATTTCAGTTGTGCCTTGCGCTCGCTCAACGGCGATCGTCGCAGATCGCTGTCCTTACTGAACAGGAGGTCGAAGGCGAAGAAGATCATCTCATCCGCATTGCTGCCTGACAGCGCCGCTTGCAGCGATGCGAAACTCGGACGCCCGTCGTAGTCGAGGGCGACGATCTCGCCGTCGATGATTCCATTAGGTAGGTTGGCGGCGGCCTTGGCGATCGCCGGAAACTTTGCGGTCCAGTCAAGGCCCTTGCGCGTGCGCAGAGTGACCTTCTTGTTCTCGGTGCGCAGTTGCATCCGGTAGCCGTCGAACTTGATTTCGTGGATCCATTCATTGCCGTTGGGCGGGCGCGCAACGGATTTGCATAATTGGGGCGCGATGAAGCGAGGAAGCCGCTCCACTTTGTGCGTGACCTTCGCCGGTGTCTTCCCTTTGGGTGGAGCAAGCGTCTTCGTCTCGGATTTTGCTCGCAGGTTCGCAGCCATGCCCTGATTGGATTGCCATATTTGGTCGGCCTTGGTGCGGCCTCCGTTTAAGCTTCCTTTGGCCGTGATGAACGGTGTCGGCCCGCGCCCCTTGCCCTGTGCGATCTGGGCCATCGTCCGGCCCGAGGCAACGGAGCGGTCCTCGTCGAGAATGTTGTTTTTCTTGCCCTCGCGCGCATATTCGTCGCGATGCTTGATCAGAAGCCAGTTGGTGCGTTTGCCGCCGGTGCGATCGCGGCGCATGCGCACCAGCACCCACTCGCCACGCAGCTTTTTGCCCTCCAGCGTGAATTTGAGGTCGCCCGTCTTCAGGCCGCCTTCGGGATCGTCGCTGTACCAGTAGCCGCGATCCCATAGCATCACCGTACCGCCGCCATACTGGCCTTTCGGGATCGTGCCTTCGAAATCGCCGTAGTCGAGAGGATGATCCTCGACCTCCACCGCAAGACGCTTGTCTTTGGGGTCAAGCGAAGGGCCGCGCGTCACCGCCCATGATTTGAAGACGCCATCGAATTCGAGACGCAGGTCGTAATGCAGCCGCGTCGCATCATGCTTCTGAATGACGAAGCGCGGCAGCTTGCCGCGCGCCACCTTCGTAGCCCCACTCGGCTCCGCGGTTTTGGTGAAGTCGCGTTTGGTGCGATAGACCGAGAGTTTCTTGCGTGCCACGGAGTGCCTTGCGATGAATGGAGACAAACTCGCAAGGCTGTGTTCAGGTTCCTGTCTTGCCTAGACGTGCTGGCCGCCGTTGATATGGATTTCTGCGCCGTTCACGTAGGACGACGTTTCGGTGCACAGCACGTAGATGATCTTTGCCACTTCGTCAGGTGTGCCGAGCCGCTGCATTGGAATTTGCTGCTCGACAATCTTTTCGGTGCCGGGCGAAAGGATCGAAGTGTCGATCTCGCCGGGGGCGATGGCGTTCACCCGAACGCCGACCTTGCCGAAATCGTAGGCCATCTCGCGCGTCAGGGCGGCAAGTGCCGCTTTCGATGTCGCGTAGGCTGCGCCGGCGAACGGATGCACGCGTGAGCCTGCGATCGAGGTGACGTTCACCACCGAGCCCTTGGTGGCTTTCAATTCCTCGATCAGGCCGCGCGCGAGAAATACCGGCGCAAGGAAATTGACGCGGAAGACTTTCGCCCAGGTGTCGTTATCGGTCTTGATGGTGCCGAGCCGTCCGCCGCCTTCGGCCTTGGGGGAGATTGCGGCATTGTTCACCAACGCATGAAGCTGGCCGCCTTCGAGGCGCCCGCGGATTTCCTGAATTGCACGCTCGGTATCGGCAGTGTCGGAGAGATCGACCTGGATGTGATCTTCCGGCCCGGCGTCCCACGGGCATTGTTCCGGAAATGGATGCCGCGAGCAGGTGATGACCCGCCATCCCGCGCTCGAAAACCGGATCACGGTAGCGTGGCCAATGCCGCGGCTCGCACCGGTGAGCAGTAGCGTCCGGCGTGGCTGATTGGAGGTTGGTGCCGTCATGGCGGATTGTTCACTTACAAAAGGGTGGACGCCAGTGGAATCGTTTAAGGATAAAGGCGTGTCTTGGTCCAGCCGCCGTCCTCGCGCTGGAATACGATGCGGTCGTGCAGGCGGAAGGGCCGGTCGTGCCAGAACTCGATCGATTGCGGCACAATCCGCCATCCGCTCCAGCCCCGCGGGCGAGGAACTTCACCGATCGCGTATTTCGCCGTGTTGAGCGCGATCGCCTTCTCGAAGGCGAGGCGGCTCTCCAGCGGCTGGCTTTGCTTGCTTGCCCATGCACCGATCTGCGATTGTTTCGGGCGGCTCGCAAAATAGGCATCGGCCTCGGCATCACTGACGGGGTTGACAGGCCCACGGACGCGTACCTGACGGCGCAGCGATTTCCAGTGAAACAGCAGGGCAGCTTTCGGGTTCGCTGCCAACTCGCGTCCCTTGGCGCTATTGATGTGGCTGTAGAATACGAATCCCTCGGGGCTAAAGCCGTTCATCAGCACCATGCGGACATCGGGCATTCCCTCCGCGTCCGCCGTAGCCAGCGCCATGGCATTGGGATCGTTTGGCTCCGACCCTCTGGCCTCCTCGAACCACGCTAAAAAAAGCTCAAATGGTTCAGTGCTTTCCGTAAAATCACCGGATGTTAACGGAGTTTGTTGTTGGATGGAGTCTGGACTGCTCATGTCTGGAGTACCACGTTGCGTTCGACCGCGCCTTTCGTCTGCGCGTCTCACCCCTCTTATACGGCATGCCGTCGCGCGGGGATATCGCCGATCCGCAGGATTGCGGTGGTCGCGCTGCTGGCCGGATTTGGCGTATGCGCGGGCGGCTGCAGCTATCGGCTCGGTGATATGTTCGGAGGCGACAAGGTGAAGGAAGCGTCTGCGATTGCCGCCGAGGATATTACTGGCTCGATCACCCCGAACCGGCTATCCAACGATACCAATTTATCCGACAATGACCTGGCGCTGGCGCGCAATGCAGCTTCCGATGTGCTCACCCGCGGCACCAAGGATGTGAGCCAGCCTTGGGAAAATCCCCAGACAGGCGCGCGCGGCTCGGTGACACCCCTGGCCTCGGCCTATGCTGGCGAAGGAGGCCGGACCTGTCGAGACTTTCTAGCGAGCTACGTGCACGGTACCAACGAAGGCTGGCTGCAAGGTGAAGCTTGCAAATCCGCCACTGGAGCCTGGGAAATTCGCAACATGAAGCCATGGAAGCGGTCGTAAAGCGGTTGCAACGGGAGCGGAGCGCTCCCATTTAATCACCGGGTCATTCGGCCCGGTGATATTGCTCAAAGGAGAGACCACGGATGCGCGACCCCTATGAGGTCCTGGGGGTGCAGCGAAGCGCAAGCGCTGCGGAGATCAAAAGCGCATTTCGCAAGCTCGCCAAGAAACACCATCCCGACGCCAACAAGAACGACGCGAAAGCGGCGGCGCGTTTTGCCGAAATCAATTCGGCGAACGAAATTTTGGGCGACGAGGCCAAGCGCAAGCAGTTCGACCGCGGTGAGATCGACGCAGAAGGCAAGCAGCGCTTTCAGGGCTTCGAGGGCGCAGGCTCGCCGTTCGGCGCGCGCGGTGCTCAAGGGCGCGCGGGTCCCGGCGGATTCGAATACTCCTTCACCAGCGGCGGTCCTGGCGGAGCGGCGGGCGCAAACAGTTTCGAGGACATCCTCTCCAGCATGTTCGGCGGCCGCGCCGGCATGGGCGGAGGGGCGCGCGCAGCGCGTGGAGGCTTTGAATTTGATTCCGGTGTCGGCGTCGATCTCGATATTGCGGCGACGATGAGCGTATCACTGGAAGAAGCCGCGAACGGCGCCAACAAGCGTATCCGTCTGCCAAACGGCAAAGAGCTCAACGTCAAGATTCCCGTGGGCGTCACTCCCGGACAACAGATACGCTTGAAGGGGCAGGGCGACACCGCGCCGGGCCATCCGCCAGGCGACGTGTTGCTGACGATCAATATCGCGCCGCATCCGTTCTTTAAGGTGGAAGGCAACGATCTGCGCGTGGAATTGCCGGTCACGCTGTATGAGGCCGTGCTGGGGGGCAAGGTACGCGTGCCGACGCTGAAGGGTGCGGTCGAGTTGACAATCCCGAAGAACACTTCCAGCGGCCGCACCTTCAGGCTGAAGGGCAAGGGCGTGCCAGCGAAGGGTGTGGGCGGCGATCTCTATGTGACGATTCGTATCGTATTGCCCGATGGCAACGACGCGGAACTGGAAGCGTTGATGGAGAAATGGCGCGCCAGCCACGCCTACAATCCGCGGAGCGGGCTCGGCTAGGGCCGGGTCAAAAGATGGCAGAAATGAGTCTTTTCCTGCTCTCCTTGCGGGTGGAAACCGGCGCGTTCATCCCTATATTCTAGGGATGAGCAAAACAGCCAAATCCCAGACTCCCGAACAGATCGCACGCGCGGAGAAGCAGCGTATCGCCCGCATCGAGGGTGACAAGGCGCTCGCGGATTTTGAACGTGAAGCGATTGCCGTCCGCAAGAACATGGAGAGGCTTCGTGCGCTGCGCCTCGCGAGGGAAGCCGAGGAGGCCGCAAACGCCGTGAATGCCCCGGAGGCCGTCAAGAAAGCGAAAGTCGTGAAGGACACGCGCACCAAGGCACAGAAGCTGTCTGATTTTCTCGCAGCCCAGCGCGAAGCGGGACGCGCCACTTAATCGCAATGCATCGATTCAGTTTATCATGGCCGGAGCGTGAAGGCCGTTATGCTCTGGCCATGATGCATTTTGTCGCTTCTGCGGCGTTGGAACCGCGCTACCGGTACACGCATTAAATCCTTGTCCTGAAAGGAGGATGGCTATGCCGACCAACCTCAATCGCTCGGTATCGAGTTTGATTGGCAGTGATCGTGTGCAGGGTACATCGGTGTTCGACGCCAATGATGAGAAGATTGGCGTGATCGAATGCGTGATGATCGAGAAAGTCAGCGGCCGCGTTTCGTTCGCAGTGCTCAGCTTTGGCGGCTTTCTCGGCATCGGTGACGAGCACTATCCGCTGCCGTGGCCCGCGCTGAAATACAATGTCGAGTTGGGCGGCTACCAGATCATGATTCCGCTCGAGAAGCTGAAGGCGGGGCCGAAATACGAGGCTGGCACCGAGTGGGATTGGGCCGTAGGAACCAAATCCGTCGGTGAATATTACGGGGCGTGACGGTGTTTTGCTGCGGAAGTGACGAATTCCCCAGTGGTCAAGTACGGACTTGATCCGCGCATCTATCTTCAGAGAAGACGTGGAGTGCCGGGTTACAGGCGCGCGGAAGCGGCGCCGTTCTTCGCATGGCTGTGCCAGCCATGATGAATCTCCTCGACAAATCCTTACAGCTTCTGCCTCGCCTGTTCACTCTGGTCGAACACCAGACGTGCAACTTGGGTCAGTTTCTGCTTGTCGACCGGCCCCGCCACCACGTAGCCGACGCCGTTGTCAGCCCAGTACATGGCGCCATCCTTGTCACGGGTGGCATAGCGCATGTTGGTGGTGTCGCTCGCCGCGCGTGAGGCATAGATGGTGAAGCGTTCACCCGCCGCATTCTCGTACATGAAGAACGAGGCCGGACCGGTGGGACCGGGAAGCAGCCTGCCGCCGACGAGTTTCAAGCCCTGCGCATCGAGCTCTGGCGCACGCACCGGCCATCCGCAGCGGTTGGTCAGCCACTGCTGCAGATGGGCGCGTTCGCTGGCAGCAATTTCGACAGGATGGCGCACGTCCACCACGTAAAGCCGGTGCGCTTCCAGCGCGTCGCCGGTGAAGTTGGCAATGGTGGACTGTTGCGAACGCGCGCCGCGTAGCGTGTAGCCGGCGCCGCCACCAATGATGAAGGCGGCAAGCGTCGCGACGGCGACCATATACGCCCACTGCCGCGGGCGCTGATCGAGCCGGTCGAGTCTGAGGCGTGCTGGAATCGGCTCATTGGCCACGCTGTCGTACTTCGCATGCAGCATGTCGCTCATCGTGCGCCACTGGTGAACCCGCGCGGCATCGTCTGGATGGGTGGCGAGCCACGTTTCCACCGCGTCGCGACGCTCCGGCGGCAATTCGCCGTCCACATAGGCGTGGAGTTCATCTTCGGTGATGGGGGTATCGTGAATCATCGTTGTGTCTTTCCCAGAAGCACGGGTTCACTTGACGCGGCGGAGCGCGGGGCGTTCGCCTTCGAGTACGGATCGGATTTGGGCGCGGGCGCGGGCGAGGCGCGACATCACGGTGCCCATCGGCACGCCCTGGATGTCGGCGACGTCGCGATAACTCAGGCCTTCCAGCGCCACCAGAAGCAGAACCGCGCGCTGTTCTTCCGGTAGCATCGCGAGCGCGCGGGTGATGTCGCGGCCCTCGGCCTCAGTGCCGGAAGGCTCGGGGGTGTCGTGAAGCTGGGTCAGCATCGGCTGCCGTGCCAGCGAGCGGCGGCGGTTGCGGTTGAGATTGGTCAGAATAGTGTAAAGCCATGCTCGTAGATCGCCGCCCAGAAACAGCTTCTCCGAGCGCAACGCCCGCACCAGCGTATCCTGTACGAGGTCGTCGGCGAGATCGGCGTCGCGGGTCAAGGCTCTCGCATAGCGGCGCAAGGCGGGAATCATGGCTTCGACACTGTCGCGAAAGTCGGTCATGAACCTATCTTGGGCCCGCAAACGGATCCGCCAGATCGGCGGCGTAAAGTTCGTTGTCAGCTATAACACCGTGAAAACACATCTATTCCCGCCCTGGTCAGCCTTCGGCGCGGGCGCTTGACCCCGCCCAGTTTCGCTGATTCCCGCCTTGCCCAGCCAGACCGCCTATGCCAAGACGGGCCTCGATTTTTCAGCCAAAACGGACAGCTTTCATGGCGGACATCACCGGTCTGATGCGCGGCAAGCGGGGCATTATCCTTGGCGTCGCCAACAATCGCTCGATTGCCTATGGCATTGCCAAATCCTGCCGGGACCAGGGCGCGGAGCTTGCGCTGACTTGGCAGGGTGATGCCTTGAAGAAGCGTGTCGAACCGCTCGCCAAGGAGCTTGGAGCGATCACGCTCGGCCATTGCGATGTCACCGACGGCGCCAGCATCGACGCGGTGTTCGCCGAGGCGTCGAAACAGTGGAGCAAAATCGATTTCGTCGTCCATGCCATCGCGTTTGCCGATAAGGACGAACTCGACGGCCGCTATCTCGACACGAGCGAAGCGAACTTCTCGAAGTCGATGCTGATTTCCTGCTACTCGCTAACGGCGATTGCCCAGCGTGCCGAACACCTGATGACAGAGGGTGGCTCGATCCTGACGTTGTCGTATTACGGTGCGGAAAAGTGGATGCCGCATTACAATGTGATGGGCGTCGCCAAAGCTGCGCTCGAGGCCAGCGTGCGCTATCTTGCTGCTGATCTCGGCGAGAAGAACATTCGCGTCAATGCGATCTCGGCGGGGCCGATCAAGACGCTCGCCGCGTCCGGCATTGGTGATTTCCGTTACATCCTGAAATGGAACGAGTACAATTCGCCGCTGCGCCGGAATGTGACGCAGGAGGAAGTCGGTGACAGCGCGATGTATCTGCTGTCCGATTTGTCGCGTGGTGTTACCGGCGAGGTGCACCATGTCGATTCCGGCTACAACATCGTCGGCATGAAGCGGCCTGACGCGCCGGACATTTCGCTGGCCAAGGAATAAGCTGGACAAAAGGATGCCATGCGCGGACTTGATCCGCGCATCCATCTTCCAAATATCATCATCGTTGGATCGCCGGGGACATTAAGGGTGTTTACGCCCGTCTTCGACAGGCCGTGCCGGCGGTGACACTTTCGGAAGCGGATCTCTCGATGCCCAACCCAACCATCTACTTCATCCGCCACGGCCAGACCGAATGGAATGCGGTTGGCCGCTTTCAGGGCACGCTGGACATTCCGCTGAACGCGCTTGGCATGAAACAGGCGGTTCGCGCCGGTGAACTGCTCGCCAGTATTCTCGCCGAGGATACCCACCATCCAGAGCGCATTCCGTTCGTGGCCTCGCCGCTCGGCCGGGCGCGCCAGACCATGGAACTGGTGCGCGGCGAGATCGGTGTGCCGCCGCATGGCTACCAGATCGACGACCGGCTGCGGGAGATTGGCTACGGTCATTGGGAAGGTTCGACCTTGATCGAGATGGAGCAGTCGCATCCAGAACTGTTTGCCCAGCGCCGGGTGGACAAATGGGGTGTGCCGCCGCCGGGCGGCGAGAGCTATGCCTCGGTCGCGCTGCGGATGCGTGACTGGTACGATTCACTGTTGCAGGACACGGTGGCAGTCTCGCACGGCGGCTCCTGCCGCGCGTTGATGGCTGCGCTGGAGATCGAGACGCCCACCAACGCCGCCGAGATTTATATCGAACAGGGCGTGGTTTACGTTTTCAGGGACGGCAAGGTTACGAAGCATAGTTAAGGCGGGTGGGCTCATTAGCCGCTACACCCATTTTCGCCATGTCGGCCTTGCGCCAGGCATCCACGTCTTTCAGGCATCCACGTCTTTTCGTCCCTTGATATGGTTAAGGCGTCGATGGCCGGGTCGAGTCCGACCATGACGGCCTGGCAATTTTCGCAACAGCGTTTGCGGTTTTGCCGAGTTATCGGTACGAAATGTACCGAGTTCACCCGATGTCATACCGAATGCGGCCCGGATCATCTCCATGTCTTTCAACACCTTCGGTCATATGTTCCGCGTCACCACATTTGGGGAGAGTCATGGAGTGGCGCTTGGCTGCGTGGTGGACGGTTGCCCGCCACGGATTCCACTGACCGCTGCGGACATTCAGGATGATCTCGACCGCCGCAAGCCTGGCCAGTCGCGCTTCACGACGCAGCGGCAGGAGGCCGATCAGGTCAAGATCCTGTCCGGCGTGATGGAGACCGAGCGCGGGCAGGTGACGACCGGCGCGCCGATCGCGCTGATGATCGAGAATACCGACCAGCGCTCGAAGGACTATTCCGACATCAAGGATAAGTATCGTCCGGGCCACGCCGATTACACCTATGAGGCCAAGTACGGCATCCGCGACTATCGTGGCGGCGGCCGCTCGTCGGCACGCGAAACGGCTGCGCGCGTCGCGGCAGGCGCGGTGGCGCGCAAGATCGTGCCCGATGTGAAGGTGCGCGCCGCACTGGTTCAAATGGGCCCCCACAAGATCGACCGTGCCAACTGGAACTGGGATGAGGTCGCGCGCAATCCGTTCTTCTGTCCCGATCCGTTGAAAGCGCAATTCTTCGGGGAATATCTCGACGACGTCCGCAAGAGCGGCTCGTCGATCGGCGCGGTGATCGAGGTGGTTGCGGAAAATGTCCCGGCCGGGTGGGGCGCGCCGATCTACGGCAAACTTGACGGCGACATCGCAGCGGCGCTGATGAGCATCAATGCCGTGAAAGGTGTCGAGATCGGCGCGGGTTTTGGCGCGGCCGAACTGCGTGGTGAAGACAACGCCGACGAGATGCGCCACGGCAATAACGGCCCGGTGTTTCTGTCGAACCACGCCGGCGGCATTCTCGGCGGCATCTCGACCGGGCAGGCGGTGGTGGCGCGCTTCGCGGTGAAGCCGACATCGTCGATCCTCACGCCGCGGCGGACGGTGGACCGTTCCGGCACCGAGACAGACATCGTCACCAAGGGGCGGCATGATCCCTGTGTCGGCATTCGCGCCGTGCCGGTGGGGGAAGCAATGATGGCCTGCGTACTTGCGGATCACTTTTTGCGGCACCGCGGCCAGAACGGCGCATGACGCGCCGGTTCCCCGTTCACAACTTAATGACCGGGGAAGGAAACCGAGCCTCGCACATTATCTCCACCGATACGGATCTGGAGGTTCGCGATGTTCAGACAAATCATGATGGGTGCGGCGCTTGTCGCCGCTGTGGCGGCGTTTGATCCCGGTGCTGCGCTGGCCCAGGGGCACGGGCATGGCGGGGGTGGCGGTGGTCATATGGGTGGCATGGGCGGCGGCGGTGCTCACTTCGGTGGCGGCGGCGGTGCTCACTTTGGTGGCGGGGGTGGCGCGCATTTCGGTGGTGGAGGCGGCGCGCATTTCGCTGGCGGTGGAGCCCATTTTGGCGGCGGTGGCTTTGGACACGGCGGCATGAGCCGCGGTGGGTTCAATAGTTTCGCGGCGCACGGCGGTGGCATGCGCAACAGTTTCGCGTCCACCAATTCAGGCGTGGTGCGGGGTCCGATGGTGAACCATGCCTTCAACACCAACGCCCGCGTTTCGCAGAATATGCAATATCATCACTGGAATAACGGCGGCCATGGCCGTCATGGCTGGCGGCATCATCGCGGTTGGGGTTACGGCCTCGGTACCGGTCTGGCGCTGGGTTACGGCTACTATGGTGGTTATTACGATGATTATCCGTATGCCTATTATGGTGATTATCCGTATGCCTATTACGATAACGACTATTACGGCGATTATGCCTACAACGACTATGACGATTGCTATCGCGTGCGGCGTTATCATACGCGGAGCGGCTGGCACGTGAGGACTGTGAACGTCTGTCAGTAACGGCCTGATGGTCGGACAAATAAAAACGGCGGCCAGAAGGCCGCCGCTTTTTGTTTGTGAGAGCCGCGCTGTCTTATGCGGCGCGGATCTGGGTGATGAAGCTCTGCACCTCGACCTGGAGTCGTGTGCTTTCCTGCGCCAGCGACTGTGCCGCCGAGAATACCTGCGACGAGGCCGCGCCGGTTTCGCTATTGCCGCGGTTGACGTCGTCGATGTTGACGGCAACCTGGGAGCACAGCTCGGCGGCCTGACGCACGTTGCGGGCGATTTCCTGGGTGGCGGCACCCTGTTCCTCGACGGCGGCGGCGATGGCGGAGGAAATCTCCGAGATCTGGTCGATCGTCGCGCTGATCTCCTTGATGGTCACCACCGAATCGTCGGTTGCGGCCTGCATGCCGGCAATCTGCGCACCGATCTCGTCGGTCGCCTTCGCCGTCTGCGAGGCCAGCGCCTTCACCTCGGACGCCACGACCGCGAAGCCGCGCCCGGCTTCACCGGCGCGGGCCGCCTCGATGGTGGCGTTAAGCGCGAGCAGGTTGGTCTGCTCGGCGATCGCGGTGATCAGCTTGACGACGTCGCCGATGCGGGCGGCGGCGGCGGAGAGTTCGCTGATGCTGGAGTTGGTCTTTTCGGCTTGCTGGACCGCGCGCTGGGCGACACGGCTCGATTCCATGACCTGGCGGCCGATTTCGCCGACAGAGGATGTGATTTCCTCGGTCGCGGCGGCGGTCGACTGGATGCTTTCCGACACGGTGCGCGAGCCGTTGGCTGCGGAGGTCGACAACTGCTGGGTGACGTCGGCGGCCTTGGTCAGCGTTCCGGCGGACGATTCCATTTCAGTGGAGGCGGACGAGAACGACGTCACAAGCTCGCCGATCATGGCTTCGAACTTGTGGGTGATGCCGTCCACCGTCTCGGCGCGCCGCATCTTGGCTGTTGCTTCCTCGGCGGCGGCGGCATCGGCCGCCTTCTTGGCGATCAGCGCTTCCTTGAAGACTTGCAGCGTCGCCGCGATCTTGCCGACTTCGGTCTTCATGCCCTGATGCGGGATTTCCGGGGAAAGATCACCCTGGGCCAGGAGTTGCATTGGCTGGACAACCGAGGCGATACCCTTCGTGACGTCGCGTACGATCAGGAAGGCGGCGGTTGCCCCGAGCAGGATCAGGATGGCGAGTCCGCTGAGCGTGACCAAGAATGTTCTTTCGTACTCGCTGGTCGCCGCGTCGCCCGCGCTATCGGCGCCCTTGTCGTTGTAGACCACGATCTTGGCGAGCGCGGCATCCATGCCGCGGCCGACTTTCACGACCTTGGTGGCGTTCAACTTGCGCGCCTGCGCGAAGTCGTATTTGCGAGCCGCAGCGACGACTTCATCAGCGCCTGCCCTGAAGCCCTTCCATTCCTTGTCGAGGTCTTGGTACATCGCCTGTTCTTCAGGCGTCGTGGCGAGCTTGCCGTAGGCTTCGAAGGCCTTCACGAAATCATGAGACCGGGCATCAAGATTCTTCTGGATGTCGGCCATCTCCGTTTCATCCGGGCCGGGCAGGTAATCACGCAAAACGGCTCGGAAGCGCGCGGCCTGGGTGCGCATCTCGCCGAGCAGGCGAATGCTGGGAAGCCAGTTGCCCCGGATTTCCTGGGTGGAGGCGTTGATCGTCCGCACCTCGACGAGTGAGTAGCTGCCCAGCGCGACAAGCGAGAGCAGGAGAACAAAGACGAGGGCGATGAGTTTGGCGCTGATCGAGAGCCTGGAAAGCATGATTGAAGTCCTTGAGGCTAATGAGCCTGAAAACGCAGAGCCGCATGGCCTGGAGAATGGGCTGACGCGGCAGTGAAATGGTCGCGAGTTCCAGTCGGGCCGAGCGCCTCGCGAGAGGCTGGTCCGCGTGCCAAAGGTATAAAGTTAGTGTGAAATGTTAGTAAATTTCGATTCATCCCGTCATCGGAAGTGGCGGTTTTGTGCCGATTTCCAGCGGTTTGAAGATTTATCGGGTGAAGTGTGCCACCAGCTCCACATGGGCAGTGTGGCGAAACTGATCCACCGGTGTCACCTCATCCAATTTGAAGCCGCCGCCGAGCAGGATTTTCGCATCGCGGGCGAAGGTCGCGGGGTTGCAGGACACGGCGACGACGTGAGTGAGCCTGCTCGCCGCGAGCTGGCGACTTTGCGCCTCAGCGCCCTGGCGGGGCGGATCGAATACGGCGGCGTCGAACTCACGTAACTCCGGCGGCACCAGCGGCCGGCGGAACAGGTCGCGGGCCTCTCCGGTGAGAGGCTTCAACCCCTGCGTGGCGCGGGCAGCATCGTTCAGCGCGGCGATGGCGCCGGCGTCACTGTCGAAGGCGGAGACGCGGAATTTTTCCGCGAGCCGGAGCGAGAATGGGCCAAAGCCGCAGAACAGGTCCGTGATCCGCTTGGCCCCCTTGCATCGTTCCGCGACCAGAATCGCCAGCGCTTCCTCACCCGCCTGTGTCGGCTGCATGAATGATGCCGCCGGTAACGTTACGGTGGCGCGGCCAACGCGCACGATCGGCGGCGCCTGCAGCAGCACGAGTTCGCCGTGGCGCGTCAGCCGGGCGAGGCGGTGCTGCTTCGCCAGCCCCGAGAGCTTCGAGAGCATCGTGGTGTTAAGCGGGCCGGAGCCGCGTATGTCCACGTCGAGGCCGTTTTCGGTAGCGCTGATCTGGATATCGAGCGGCTTGCTAACGGGCTTCAGCAGTTCGGCGATGGCATTGGCCGCGGCGATGGCGCCGTCCAGCGCCGGATCGAGGATAGGGCAATGGCCGACTGGCACAATCTCGTGCCGCCCGGCGGCAGCAAAGCCCACGCGCAGTTCACCTGATCCCTGCCGCGCATGGAAGGTGGCGCGGCGCCGGCCGGTGCCGTGCGCGTCGACCAGTGCGCCAACCTTGCAGGCAATGCCGGCCTGCTTCATCGCGTCCACGACCAGCCGGCGCTTCCAGTTGCGATAGGCGTCCACCTGCCAGTGCTGGATCGCGCAGCCGCCGCAGGTGCCGAAATATTCGCAGAACGGGGCGATGCGCTCGGGGCTTGGTATGACGGTTTTGACAAGATCGCGCCGATCGGCAGGCCGTCCGGGTGAAGCAGCCACGTCGACGGTTTCACCGCCCAGTGTGTAGGGGACGTAGATGTTCTGCCCGCCGTCAAAGGCAACCCCGTCGCCCTGCTGGCCGACATGATCGATGGTGATGCGTTCCAGCGACATCAGCCGCGCCGTGCGCCGAGGAAGAACTCGCGGTTGCCGTCGCCGCCCTCGATCGTCGAGGGAAACACCTCGATATCGGTGCAGCCCTGCGCCGCGGCAAAGGCCGCGATGTCGTCGCAGATGGCGCGATGAATGGCCTCGTCGCGAACGATGCCCTTCTTCACCTGCGCGCGCCCGGCTTCGAATTGCGGCTTGATGAGCGCAAGCATCTGCATCGGCGCGGCCGTGAACGAGAACACCGCAGGCAAGATCAGCTTCAGCGAGATGAAGCTCACATCAATCACCGCAATATCGGGGCGCTTCTCGAGGCGGCGGCCTTCGAGCGAGCGAATGTCGGTGTTCTCCATCGAGATGACGCGGGGGTTGCCGCGCAGGCTCGGATGCAGTTGCGTGGTGCCGACATCGATGGCGAAGACGAGGCCCGCGCCGTTTGCGAGCAGGACTTCGGTGAAGCCGCCGGTCGAGGCGCCGACATCGACGCAGACATGGTCTTCGATGTCCAGCGGATAGCGCTCAAGTGCCGCCGCAAGCTTGACGCCGCCGCGTGACACCCACGGATGTGCGGGTTCGGCTCTGATGTCCGCGTCGGTTGCAATCGTTTCCGAAGCCTTGGCGACGACCTTGCCGTTAGCGGTGACCGATCCGGCCTCGATGGCGGCCTGCGCGCGGGCGCGGCTCTCGAACAGGCCGCGTTCGACCAGAAGCACGTCAGCACGTTTGCGTTCGGTCATGGTCATCCTGGCCGCTCCGATTGCCGTCATTGCCGGACTTGATCCGGCAATCCATCAAAAGACGGATCCAAGGATCACGCCCGGGCATGACAATCATATACGGTTCTTACGCCAGCTTTGTAGATGCCGCGTCCGGGCCGAGCGCCTCGAACACCTTCGCCACGATGGCTTTCGCGTCCAGCCTCGCCTGTTCGTACATCTTCGCAGGACTGTCCTGATCGATGAAGATGTCGGGCAGCACCATCGAGCGGATCCGTACGCCGCGGTCGAGCGCGCCCTGATTGGCCAGCGCCTGAATGACATGGGTACCGAAGCCGCCGATCGCGCCTTCCTCGACCGTGATCAGCACATCATGCGAGCGCGCAAGTTTCAGGGTGAGGTCAGTGTCCAGCGGCTTGAGGAAGCGTGCGTCGGCGACGGTCGTCGACAAGCCGTGTGATTCGAGTTCGCCAGCGGCCTTCAGACACTCGCCAAGCCTTGTGCCGAACGAGAACAGGGCGACCTTCGAGCCTTCACGCAGCACTCGACCCTTGCCGATCTCAAGTGGCACGCCGGCATCCGGCAACTCAACGCCGAGGCCTTCACCGCGCGGATAGCGCAGCGCGCTCGGGGCGTTGTCGATCGCAACCTGCGTGGCAACCATGTGCACGAGTTCGGCTTCGTCGCCTGCCGCCATGATGACGAGGTTCGGCAGGCAACCGAGATAGGTGTTGTCGAACGCACCCGCATGGGTTGGGCCGTCGGCGCCGACAAGGCCCGCACGGTCGATCGCAAAGCGAACCGGAAGGTTCTGGATCGCGACGTCGTGCACCACCTGATCGTAGCCGCGCTGCAAGAAGGTCGAGTACAGCGCGCAGAACGGCTTGTAGCCTTCGGCGGCAAGACCGGCTGCGAACGTCACCGCATGCTGTTCGGCGATGCCGACATCGAAGGTGCGCTCGGGAAACGATTTCGCAAAAATATCGACGCCGGTGCCGCCCGGCATCGCGCCGGTGATGGCAACGATCCTGTCATCCTTCTGCGCTTCCTTGGCGAGGCTGTTGCCGAACACGGAGGTGTAGGAAGGAGCGTTCGACTTCGTCTTGAACTGCTTGCCGGTGGCGACGTCGAATTTCACCACGCCATGATAGCGGTCGTCAGATTCCTCCGCCGGCGCGTAGCCCTTGCCTTTCTTGGTCACGACATGGATGAGCACCGGGCCGGTGCCGTTATCGCGCACGTTGGTGAGCACGGGCAGGAGGTGGTCGAGATTGTGGCCGTCGATCGGGCCGACATAGAACAGGCCGAGTTCTTCGAACAGCATGCCGCCAGCCACCATGCCGCGCGCATATTCCTCCGCGCGCAGGGTGCGATCCTGAAAGAATTTCGGCATCCGGTTGGCGATGGTTTTCAGGATCTCGCGCGCGGTGCCATAGGTCTGGCTGGAGATCAGTCGCGCCAGATAGGCGGACATCGCGCCCACCGGCGGCGCGATCGACATATCGTTGTCGTTGAGGATGACGATCAGGCGCGAGTTCAGCGCGCCCGCGTTGTTCATCGCCTCATAGGCCATGCCCGCCGACATTGAGCCATCACCGATCACGGCGATGACGTTGTTGTTGCCCTGTTGCAGGTCGCGCGCCACCGCCATGCCGAGACCGGCCGAAATCGAGGTCGAGGAATGCGCGGTGCCGAAAGCATCGTATTGGCTCTCGGCGCGCTTCGGAAAACCGGACAGGCCGCCGCCCTGCCGCAGGGTACGGATGCGGTCGCGACGCCCGGTGAGAATCTTGTGCGGATAGGCCTGATGGCCGACGTCCCAGACGATGCGGTCGTCGGGGGTGTTGAACACGTAATGCAAGGCGACGGTCAGTTCGACCACGCCAAGGCCGGCGCCGAGGTGACCGCCGGTAACAGAGACGGCGTCGACCATTTCGCGGCGCAGTTCCTCTGCAACCTGCGGCAACTGCTCGGGCGCCAGGGCGCGCAGTTTGTCGGGGGTCGGAATGGTATCGAGCAACGGGGTCGTGCTGGTCTGAGACACGGTTAAGCCTTGAAGAAATAAAGGGAAAACGGCTGTCTGGCTTGAGGCAGCGCCGCGTGTGCGGAGGCTTTATACCAATTCCAAAGTCATGCCAATGTGCCGGAACGCCGGAACATGGTGTTCAAAAACATGCCAGCTCGGCGGCTGGCGATGGCTGCCGGGAAGGATTTTTCGTTCAGCAGGAATGATCAGCGGACGTCGAGGGGCTCCACGCCTGCGGGCGCGCCGGTGGCGTCGGTGGTGATCTTGTCGACACGCGCTTCCGCGAGACGCAGCAGTTCCTCGCAGCGACGCTTCAGCGTCTCGCCACGCTCATAGATCGCGACAGACTCTTCCAGCGGCACCTTGCCGTCTTCCAGGCGATTGACAATGGATTCAAGTTCCTCGATCGCGCGCTCGAAGGTCATCGTCTTGATATCGGCGTGGCTGTTGCTGGCCATAGACTGTTCCCCGGTCGATTCGGTGGCGCTTCTCAAAGCGTAGGTGTGATTTACGGACGTAATGTGGCGCGGTTCAGTGTCCCATCAGGGCGCTGACGTGCTCGACAATCGAATCGTGCAGGCCTTGCAGATCGTAGCCGCCCTCCAGCACCGAGACGATACGTCCGCCGGCGCTCTTGTCGGCAACGTCCATCAACTTCTTCGTCACCCATCCGAAATCCTTCTCATCGAGCTGGATGTTGGCGAGCGGATCGCGCCAGTGGGCGTCGAAGCCCGCCGAGATGATGATGAGTTCGGGTGAGAACTTTTCAAGCTGCGGCAGGATCACGCCCTCGAACGCCTGACGAAATTTCGTGCCGCCATCGCCCGGATGCATCGGCGCGTTGACGATGGTGTCGTGCTCGCCACGCTCCTGCGTCGCGCCGGTGCCGGGAAACAGCGGCATCTGGTGCGTCGAGCAATACATCACGGTGGGGTCGGCCCAGAAGATGTCCTGCGAGCCGTTGCCGTGGTGAACGTCGAAATCGACCACGGCGACGCGGCCGATGCCGTGCTTGGTCTGTGCGTAACGCGCGGCGATTGCGGCCTGATCGAAGAAGCAGAAGCCCATCGCGCGGGCGCGCTCGGCGTGATGGCCGCAGGGGCGGGTGCCGACGAAGACATTCTGCGCCTTGCCGGAAACAACCGCATCGACACCGGCGTTGGCGCCGCCAACGCCGCGCATCACGGCCTCCCAGGTGCCGGGCGACATCATGGTGTCGCCGTCGATATAGACGATGCCCTGCTTCGGCGACATCTTGCGGATCTCCTCGACATAGCCTTCGTCGTGGCAGAGCTTGACCGTTTCGATGTCGCCCATCGGCGCTTCGTCGCGCACGAGAGGCTTGAAGATGTCTTGGCTCAGCGCCTTTTCCATCGCGCGAATGCGGTCGGGACGCTCCGGATGGCCTTCGCTCACCTTGTGATTGAGGGAGGAAGCGGTATGCGTCAGCAGAAGAGTAGACATGGACAATCCTTGCAGATGTAGCGAATGTGAATCTGAGAGCTATTTACGCGCAAAAAATGCTGCGAATGCGGCAACTGCCTCGGGCGAGGAGAGCCGTTCGCCGAACAGATGACTCTCCTGATCGATCCGGCGCAAGAGTTCTTCCGGTGGCGGCCGCAATAATTTTCGCGAGGTCGCCAGCGCCTCGGCGGGCAGCGTGCAGATCTCCCGCGCGACCTTCAGCGCCTCGACCTCGGCATGGCCCGGTGCGACCACGATGTTGACGAAGCCTGCCTGTTCAGCCTCCTCGGCGCTGACGGAGCGTCCCATCAGCAGCATCGCGAATGCGCGCTGATATCCCATCGTCATCGGGGCGAGCAGGCTGGACGCACCTTCGGGCACGAGCCCGAGATGAATGAAGGGAGTCGAGAACGAGGCAGCGGTGCTTGCGACTACGTAATCGCAATGGAACATCATCGTGGTGCCGATGCCGATGGCGATGCCGTCGACGGCGGCGATCAGCGGCTTGGCGTTCTGCACCAGCGAGTACATGAACCTGACGGCGCTGATCGGCCGCGGCTCGCCAACGCCGGCTTTCTGGAAATCCTCGAGATCGTTACCGGCAGTGAACACGCCAAGGCCACCGGTGATCACCACGCAGCGGATCGCCGGATTGTTCTGGGCAGTGTCGATCGCCTCACGCATCGCATCGTACATGTCTTGCGTGAGCGCGTTCTTTTTTTCCGGCCGCCGCAGCTTGATGATGCGGATTGATTCTTCATCCGTGACAATGACGTGGTCGGGCATGCAGATCCTTGGCCTTGCGGGCGGGTCGGTCGGCCTATCTTACATGATCCGCAGGGCAGCCCCTATGGGCAAACGCTGGTTTTGCCGAATGATCTGGGGAGACTGAGACCTGGCCGGGGCAATATGAGGCTACGGAATTTGCAGAACTGACCTAATTCCAAAGCGTCATGTCGGCGTCATCGATCACACCGCCGCTCCGGATGATGGATTGCTCCAGCGCCGGGGCTTGCACCACCATGTTTTCGGCAAGGAATCGCGCCAGCGGCGTGCGGCGCAGAGCACGATCGCGTAGCGTACCATCCGCGCGTCCGTCGAGTGCCTGCCGCGCCAGCATGCAGCCGCCGGCCGCGAGCGAGAGCAGGCGGAGATAGGGGGTCGCCCCGGCCAGCGTCTCGTTCGGGCTGCTATCAATTTTTTCCAGCAGCCATTCGCCGGCGCGCGCAGCCGCGCCGAGCGCTTCGCGCAGGATCGGTGCGGTCGCGCCGAAGGCTGGATCGTTCGATGCCTCGACGCGGGCCGCGATCTGTCCGAGTTCGTCGAGCAGGTCGCGCAGCGCCGCGCCCTTGTCGGAGCCAAGCTTGCGCATCACCAGATCGTTGGCCTGAATGCCATTGGTGCCCTCGTAAATTGTTAGGATGCGTGCATCTCGCACGTATTGCGCAGCACCCGTTTCCTCGATGAAGCCGGCGCCGCCGTGCACCTGCACGCCGAGTGCGGCGACCTCATTGGCGATGTCGGTGGAGAAGGCTTTCGCCAGTGGCGTCAGCAGGCTTGCGCGAGCGTTGGCTTTCGCGCGCGTCATCTCATCCTCGGCCTGATGCGAGGCGTCGATCGCGACCGCCGTGGCGTAGCAGATCGTACGCGCAGCTGCGGTGAGGGCGCGCATGGTCAGGAGATTACGCTTCACGTCCGGATGTACAATGATCGGATCGGGCCCGCCGCCTTTGTGGCCGAGCGCGTGACCCTGCTTGCGCTCTTGGGCGTAGGCGATCGCTTGCTGCGTGGCGCGTTCCGCGATGCCGACGCCTTCGATCCCGACGCCGAGGCGGGCCTGGTTCATCATGGTGAACATGCAGGCCATGCCGTTGTTTTCTTCGCCGACGAGGTAACCGACGGCGCCGCCGTTGTCGCCCATCGCCATGGTGCAGGTCGGCGAGCCGTGGATGCCGAGCTTGTGTTCGAGGCCGGTCGGGTAAACATCGTTGCGCGCGCCGAGCGAGCCGTCGGCGTTGACGAGAAACTTTGGCACCACGAACAGCGAGATACCCTTGGTGCCGTCCGGCGCACCGGGCAAGCGGGCGAGCACGAGATGCACGATGTTCCCCGTCATGTCGTGGTCGCCATAGGTGATGAAGATTTTCGTGCCCGAGAGGCGATAGCTGCCGTCCGGCTGTTTCTCGGCGCGGGTGCGCAGCGCCCCGACATCGGAGCCAGCCTGCGGCTCGGTGAGCTGCATGGTGCCGGTCCACTCTCCGGAGATCAGCTTCGCAAGATAGGTCTGCTTGAGAGCGTCCGCGCCGTGCGCGCTAATGGCTTCGACTGTGCCCGCCGTGAGCAGCGGGCACAGCCCGAACGCCATGTTCGCCGCGCTCCAGATCTCGCTGCAGGCGGCGTGCAGCACGATCGGCAGGCCTTGCCCGCCGAATTCTTCCGCGCCGGTGAGGGAATTCCAGCCGGCCTCAACCCAGCCTCTATATGCGTCACGCCATCCGGGCGCCGTGGTGACTTTATTGTCTTTCAGCGTGGCGCCGTGTTCATCGCCGACACGGTTGAGCGGCGCGAGCACATCGCTGGCGAATTTTCCTGCCTGCTCGATAATGGCGCTTGCGGTGTCGGCGTCATAGTCGCGGTAATGCCCTGCGCGGATCGCTTCATTCAGTGCCGCGCCGTAGTTGAGAGCGAGCAGGATATCCTCGACGGGCGCGCGATAGGTCATGGACAGGTTCTTTCGGTTTGAAGCAGCGCGCAGATTAGCAGATTCTTCCGCGCCTCTCGTTTGAAGGCCGCTTACTCGACCATGAAATGCCGCCGCTCGGCGCGGACGCGCGAGGCGATGTAACGGTGCACCTCGCGCACGCGCCGCGTGCCGTGCGTGTCGGGGTGCGAGACAAGCCAGTAAGTCCGCACGAAACGGATCTCCGGCAGCAGCCGTCGCAGTTCGGGATAACGCCGGATCGCGTAGTCGTGCAGAATGCCGATGCCGTGGCCTGCGCGTACGGCCTCGACCTGGCCGACGACGCTGCCACATTCATAACGGCGCGACATCACGGTGTCGAAGTAAGACGAATAGTCGAGCGCGCGGCTGTAGACGAAATCGCTGACCTGCGTGATGAACAGATGACCCGCGAGATCGGCCTCGCTCCGGATCGGCGGGTAGCGGTCGAGATATTGCTTCGATGCATAGAGGCTGAGCGAGTAATCGGTCAGCTTGGTGGTGATGAGTTTCCCTTCCTTCGGTCGCTCCACCATGATCGCGATGTCAGCCTCTCGTTTCGAGAGCGAAAAGGTGCGTGGCAGCGGCACCAGTTGGACGATCAGTTCGGGGTGCACCGCGGCGAGCGCCCCCAGTTGTTCGGCGAGGAAGTAGTTTCCGATTCCGTCTGGGGCGCCCACGCGTACGGTCCCCGTCACCCGGTCTGATGTCGAGGCAAGCTGCGATCCGACCCGCAGGAATTCGGATTCGACCTTCTCTGCGGTTGCCATCAATGCCTCACCCGACCGCGTCAGCGTACAACCGGTGGTATCTCGCTTGACCAGACGGGTCTTCATCTCACGTTCGAGTGCACTGAGTTGGCGCGCCACGGTGGCATGGTTGAGGCCGAGCTTTTTTGCCGCACCAAGAATCTGCCCCGTTCTGGCAACCTCCAGGAAAATCCGAACGCGATCCCAATCCATCCGTGCTCCGATACCGAAAGTTCGCACGGCCTTTGCGGTGCGGGATGGGTGGTACTTTAATTTTTGCACAACGGTGAGGCAATAGTTGGAGTTGGTCCGGAACGCTGCGAGGCGCAAAATCAGTCCCAAACAACAGCCTCGGGAGAACAATCATGGCTTCGGACATCTCGCATTACATCAATGGCCAGCGGGTTGCGGGGAAAAGCGGGCGTACCGCGCCGGTCTTCAATCCCGCAATAGGCCAGCAGATCGCGAACGTGGCGCTCGCGAACACGGCGGAAGTCGATCAGGCGGTTGCAGCCGCGCGCCGTGCGTTTCCGGCCTGGGCTGCGGTGACGCCGCTGCGCCGCTCGCGCATCATCGCCAAGTTCCAGCGCATCGTCGAAGAGCGCAGCGAAGAATTGGCCAAGGCAGTCTCGCAGGAGCACGGCAAGCTGTTGACGGACGCGCGCGGCGAAGTGCAGCGCGGTCTCGAAGTGGTGGAGTTCGCCACTGGCGCGCCGCATCTGCTGAAAGGTGACTACAGCGAGGATGTCGGTACCCGTGTCGACAGCTACGCCGTCCGCCAGCCGCTCGGCGTCGTCGCAGGCATTACGCCGTTCAATTTCCCGGTGATGGTGCCGATGTGGATGTTCCCGGTGGCGCTGGTCTGCGGCAACACCTTCGTCCTGAAGCCATCTGAGCGCGATCCGTCTGCAGCACTTCTGATCGCCGACTGGCTCAAGGAAGCGGGTGTGCCGGATGGCGTCTTTAATGTCGTGCAGGGCGACAAGGAGGCGGTCGATGCCTTGCTGAAGCATCCCGACGTCGCCGCCGTCAGCTTCGTCGGTTCGACGCCGATCGCGCGTTACATCTATCAGACCGCGACGCATGAAGGAAAACGCTGCCAGGCACTCGGCGGCGCGAAGAACCACATGGTCATCCTGCCCGACGCGGACATGGATCAGGCGGTCGATGCGCTGATGGGTGCGGCCTATGGCGCGGCCGGCGAGCGGTGCATGGCGATCTCGGTCGCAGTGCCGGTCGGCAAGAAGACGGCTGATACGCTGATCGAGAAACTGACGCCGCGGGTGAGGGGATTGAAGATTGGACCGGGCTCCGATCTTGAAGCTGAAATGGGGCCGCTCGTCACCAAGACGCACCGCGACCGCGTCCACGGTTATATCGACACCGGTGTATCGGAAGGAGCGAAGCTCGTGGTCGACGGGCGCGACTTCAAGATGCAGGGCTACGAGAACGGCTACTTCCTCGGCGGCTCGCTGTTCGACAACGTCACGACCGACATGAAAATCTACAAGGACGAGATTTTTGGGCCGGTGCTGTCAGTGGTGCGCTCGCCGGACTACGACACCGCGGCGAAGATGATCAACGAGAACGAATACGGCAACGGCACATCGATCTTCACCCGTGACGGCGATTCAGCGCGCGAGTTCGCGCATCGCATCCAGGTCGGCATGGTCGGCATCAATGTGCCGATCCCGATTCCGATGGCGTATCATTCGTTCGGCGGCTGGAAGGCGTCGTTCTTCGGCGATCACGACATGCATGGGCCGGAAGGCGTCCGCTTCTACACCAAGCTCAAGACCATCACGAGCCGGTGGCCGGCTGGCGTTGCATCCGGCGCGGAGTTCGCGATTCCGAATATGTCGTAGCGATCGGGCATCTCGTTCGTTCCGATTTTCGACATTACGAAAAATCCACAAATCAAAAACAGCCGGTTTTACCGGCTGTTTTTTTATGCCGATGCGCAAAGACTGGCATGCCAGGTGCGACATGTTCTGCATGACGGGACGGGAACCGAAGAAGTTTCAGGTTAAGTCTTATATCAGACACATGACATCTTTACAGGACGACGAGACAATGGCACGTTAGCCAGAACAAGAGGGCGGACAGCCCCGGTTGAGCGGGAGAGGCGCAACGGCATGAGGCGGCACGTAGCCTGCAAAATGGTCCGGCGGAATCGCGAAGCCCCACGGCTTGGCGGCGCCAGGCCATTTGTTTTCAGGGACGGTCGCTCAAAGAGAGAAACGTTGCCTCTCGCGCTCCATCATTGGAGAGATCATCTCTTTCAATTTCGACAGGGCAAGGGCACGTAGATGCTCGCGCGCGTTGGCCGGGAGGAACGATTGAACACAGCACCGCTTCTGGAGGTGAAAGGCGTCACGCTCCAGTACAAGACGCCGAGCTATCTGATCACCGCGACCTATCGGG